>Ga0302325_10003021_pt1 | contig 40126 bp, 40 predicted proteins | sample Palsa_T0_2_FD_201948 | JGI IMG/M metagenome (GOLD analysis project Ga0302325, IMG submission 201948) | Peat permafrost microbial communities from Stordalen Mire near Abisko, Sweden - Palsa_T0_2 | ecosystem: Environmental > Terrestrial > Soil > Palsa > Peat permafrost | place: Sweden: Abisko...
TGTAGGCGGCGTAGATGAAGACCACCGCGAGGAACAGTCGCAATATCAGAAGAACGCGCCGCACGTTAATTAATTGCCGAGCCGCATTATCAGTTATTAGCCAGAAGCTGATCGATGAACCGGCGAAGCATGGGATAGCTGGCCGTGACCGGAAGGCGGTACTGCTTTTGCCGACAGGTCAGAATCATGGTCGGGGTGCCGTCCACGCGGGCGGTTTGCCCGGCGCGAATATCCTCTTGCACCTCGGCGGCGATGGCAGGATCGCGCGCCAGAGCACGTACTTTCTTCGCCTCCCCGGGCGTCAGAACGCTCGCCACCGTTTCCTCAACCTTGCCGGTGGTCGACCAGGTCTGCTGCTCGCGGAACAGAGCCTCGCCGACTTGATCGTATTTGCCCACCCGATTCGCCGCGCAGGCGTAGCAAGCCGCTTGCATCGCATAGGCGTGCCGGGGAAGCGGAAACTCGTGGTGAATCAGGTAAACCTTGCCGGTATCCACGTATTCGGCCGTGAGCGGACGCAGCGTGTTCTCATAAAGCGTCTTACAATACGGACATTGATAATCGCTGTAGACTTCGAGCAGAATCCGCGCGTTGGACTGGCCGCGGCCCTTGACGACGCCGGCCCACAGGGCGCCGGCGATGGCCATCAATCCCACTGCAATGAGAAGCTTTCTCATAGATTCCAGGATAACGCGCGAGGACGCGTTCTTGACAGAACCCAGCGGAGTATTTTACTGTAAGCATTCGACTTGGCCACGGCGTGGCCCCATAGCGAAAATATGGCGGAACGACGCATGCTTCTCGATTCCACTTTGGACAGCGTGGAGGTCGCGGAGACGGAAGTTCTTAAAGCGGCACAGGATATTGGATTCGGAGAGGACGAATTGCATCAGCTCGGGATGGCGGTTCGTGAGAGCATGGTGAACGCGGTGGTGCATGGGAACCGTTACAACGCTCGTAAGAAGGTTCACCTCTCGGTCACCCAGGACGCGGACCGGCTGACGGTGGTGATCGCCGACGAAGGCGATGGTTTTGAACTGAACGAACTGCCCGATCCGCTGGCTGAAGAGAATCTGCTGCGTCAATCCGGGCGCGGGCTGCTTTTGATTCGCGCGTTCGTGGATGAGTTCCAGGTGCGGCGCGGCGAGCCCACGGGGACCGAAGTACGAATGGTGAAATACCTGGCCAAGGCCAGTTGACGAGATCCAAGACAATGCGAGGAGGTTTTAATTCGTGAGCGTAAAACTATCGACGCGGCAAGTAGGCGACGTAACTGTAATCGATGCGGCTGGGCGGATCACCCTGGGGGAGGCGGCCAGCAGCTTCCGAGACGAAATTCGTAATTTGGCGAACAAGGGCGAAAAGAAGCTGCTGCTGAATCTGAGCGAAGTCTCCTACATCGACAGCTCAGGCATCGGAGAAATGGTATCGAGTTTCACCACCGTGACGAATCACGGCGGCCAACTGAAGCTGCTGGGTTTGAACAAGCGCGTGAAGGACCTGTTGCAGATCACCAAGTTGTACACGGTGTTCGAGGTGTTCGACGACGAAGCTTCGGCGGTGCGCAGCTTCGCCTGACGGCCAGGGCCGGCTAGTTCGCCGCGGCGGGCGTGTGCGTCGGCGCCAGAGGAGCTAGTTGCGCGTGGCCGGAAGAGACTGCCGTTTTGGGGCCCAGGAAGCGCCGGAAACAGCTACGGCAGCGATACGTATCCAGGCCGCAGCGGCGAGAAAGCCATACGAGCAGGCTGCTCTGTTGCGACCGCCGTAAGTTGTGAGAGCCGCATTGAGGGCAATTGGCTTCGACTGTGATTCTCATAACGATGTAGAGGCGGAGAGTGCAAATTTTTCTCAGCGCTTGTGGGGCGCGGGAGATCGCCGGCGCGGCTTGGTATCCCACGCGACGGGCAATGGAACACAACTTGTGTTATTCTGAAGTTTCCCCGCAACGAGGTTTCCGTGGCTAGGCTCACCCGCAAAGAATTAAAGAGCGATAAGTTCGCGCTGGAAGTCCAGCACAGTGTCGAGTATGTCTCCGAACATCGGCGGCAGGTCATTCGATGGGGCGGCATCGGCGTCGGCGTGCTGGTTGTGGTTCTGGCGATCACGCTCTACCGCAGCCACGAGCACAAGGCGCGCCAGCAAGCGCTGGCCGAGGCCATGCGGATTGAGAACGCCCAGGTTGGCGCCAACCCCGGCAGCAATGAATACACTTTGTCCTTTCCGACCGATGCGGAACGCGTAAAGGCCGCTAACAAAGCTTTCAACGGCGTAACCGCGAAGTATTCCGGCAGCGAAGAGGCGGCGATCGCGGAGTACTTTCTCGGTGACAATGCCGCGGACGACGGCAACCTGGTGGAAGCGGAAAAGCATCTCAAAATAGCGGCGGACGTCTCCGGACCATTCAGTGCCGTGGCCAAGCTTGCGCTGGCGGCGGTCTATGGCGGCGAAGGTAAGCGAGGGGAGGGTGAGAAGCTGATCCAATCGGTCATAGACCATCCGAACGTGCTGGTGTCCAAGGAACAGGCGACCATGGAACTGGCCGAACTGATCGAAAAATCGGATCCGCAGCGAGCCAGGAAGCTGATGGAGCCGCTGCGGACGAGTCCTCGCCCCAATCTCAGCCGGGCCGCCGTCACCGCGCTAGGCCAAATTCCGGGCAAGTGAACGGCCTGGGCCGTTTGCGTTTTTCGGTGGCTCGCAGCAAGGGCCGAAAGTACCCCGAGCTTCCGCATCCCTATCGCAACGATTTTCAACGCGACCGCGATCGTGTTATTCACTCCCGCGCCTTCCGGCGCCTGGAGAACAAGACGCAGGTCTTCCCGGCGGGTGTTTCCGATCATTTTCGCAATCGTCTGACTCATACCATCGAGGTATCGCAGATCGCTCGCACGCTGGCGGCGGCGCTGGAGTTGAACGAAGATCTCACCGAGGCCCTGGCGCTCGGCCACGATATCGGCCATCCGCCTTTCGCGCACGCCGGTGAAGAGCAGTTGGATCGCGAGATGCGGCGGCATGGGGAGCGGTTCGACCATAACCTGCACGCGCTCAGGATCGTGGAATCGTTCGAGCATCGCTACGCGCGCTTTCCCGGGCTGAACCTGACCTTCGAGGTACGCGAAGGCATCGTGAAGCACTCGCGCGATTTCGAAAAAGGCGAGGATCCGGCGCTCGACGAGTACCTGCCGGGATTGCGGCCGCCGATCGAGGCGCAACTCATCGATCTGGCGGACGAGATCGCCTACAACACCGCGGACCTGGATGACGCGTTCTCGGCGCAATTGTTCGGAATCGACGAGATCCGGGGCGGCGTCCCGGAATTCGACCGGCGCTATCGGGAGGCGGAGGATCATTTCCCCGGCGCGTCCTGCCGCGAGCGATTTCAGGAAGTGGTGCGCGGGCTGGTGGATTCGCTGGTATCGGGGCTGGCCGAGGGAACGCTGGCCGAGGCCGAGGTGTCCGGCGCGCGCGATTCGGACCAAGTTCGCGAATATCCCCGCCGATTGGCGTCGTTGACGCCCGCCGCGCAGGCTACTAATCGCGAACTGAAGCAGTTTCTGCATCGCACCGTTTATTTCTCCGACGCTATGGCGAAGGAGCGGCGCCGGTCGGCGGCGATGATCGCCGAGCTGTTCGAGTTCTATAGGGCGCATCCGGATAAGCTTCCCGAAAACTACGTCGAGCTTTTGGACAGCTCGCCGGTCCACCGGATCGTTTGCGATTATATCGCGGGGATGACGGACGGATATTTTCTGAGGTGTTTCGAGCAAGCGGCCGCGGGCTCGATGTTACGATGAGATTACCGGGCTCCTCCGACATGAAATGCAAGATTTGCAACACGCGCAAGCCGCGCCGGTATTGTCCGGGGATGGTCGCCGACATTTGCTCCATCTGCTGCGGCGCCGAGCGCGAGGTGACGGTGAACTGCCCGCTCGACTGCCCATATCTGGTAGAGGCGCGGCAGCACGAAAGACTGGTCGCGGTTGATTCCGAACAAATCCCGAACCAAGACGTGCGTGTCACCGAGGAGTTCTTGCGCGAACACGAGCCCCTGCTGATTTTTCTGGGCGCCAAGCTGCTCGAAAGTTCGCTGGGGGCCGCCGGAGCGATCGACGCCGACGTCCGGGACGCGCTGGATTCGATGATCCGAACGTATCGCACTCTCCAGAGCGGGCTGTACTACGAGACGCTTTCCCCCAACCTGGTGGCGGCCGCGATCCAACAGAACTTGCAGCAGGCCGTCGATACCTTACGGAAGGAACTGAGCGAGAAAGGCGCGACCACGATTCGAGACGTCGAGATACTGGCGGTGTTGGTCTTCTTGCAGCGCATTGCATTGAGCCGGGACAACGGGCGTCCGAAAGGTCGGGCGTTCATCGATTATCTGCGCGCGCATTTTCCGCACGACCGCGAGACCGCCGCTGCGCCCTCTCTGATCCAGGTATGACGGGATTCATCGTATTCGCTCATGGGTCTCGCGTCGAAAGCGCGAACCAGGCCGTTCGCGAGGCGGCGGAGCGCATGGCCGTCGCCGGGAACCATGCTGTCGAGCCCGCCTTTCTGGAGATCGGCCAACCCGACCTGGCCGGGGCTGCGGAGCGCCTGATTGCGCGCGGCGTCGAGGGGATCGTGGTGATCCCGTATTTTCTGACGCTCGGGACGCATTTGCAACGCGACCTGCCGCGCTTAGTGGAGGACGTTGCGCGCCGGCACGGAAAGATCCGCATGAGCGTGACGTCGCCGCTGGACGGCCATCCGGCGCTGCTCGAAGCGCTCCTCGATCGCGCCGGAAGCGCCCTGGCGGCGGAGCAAAACCCCTTATGAAGGCCGTGCTGGTACAGTCTCACGACATCGCGCCGCTGGTTCGCCACTTCTTGTTCGAGGTGCGAGACGTGGAGAGCCTACAGTTCAAAGCGGGCCAGTTCGTGTCGTTCAAAGAGAGCCTGGACGGCAAGGAGATCGTTCGTCCGTATTCGATCGCTTCGCTTCCCCAGGGAAACCGATTCGAACTGTGCCTGAACCTGGTGGAGGACGGGCATTTTTCGCCCTACCTGTTCAAGATGAAGCCGGGCGATGCGGTGGAGATGGGCGCGCCGCTCGGCTTTTTCGTGGTGCGCAATCCGGCCAAGGAAGCGCTGTTTATCGCAACCGGCACCGGGATCGCGCCCTTTCGGGCCATGACGCCGGACTACCTGAATCACGCGGAAGCGAAGACCTTGACGCTGCTGTTCGGCGTGCGCTATGAACCGAGCATCTACTATCGCGCCGAGTTCGAAACACTCGCGTTGGAAAAGCCCGAGTTTCGATTCTGGCCGACGCTGAGCCGTCCCGATCCATCCTGGGCCGGCCGCACCGGTCACGTGCAGACGCATTTGCTCGAAGCCATCGGGGATCGGCGCGATCTGGACGTCTACATCTGCGGGATGAAAGCCATGGTGGACGACGTTCGCGGCATCTTGAAAGAAATGGGATTTGACCGCAAGCAAATCGTTTTCGAAAAATACGACTGATGAAACGTAACCTAACATTGGCGCTCGGGATGGTGGTAATATTCGCGCTCGCGGTGGGAGTGTTGATGACCGTGATGCCCTCGCCTCACAAGCCCACCGACTATTTGGTCATGGGAGCGGTGGGTACGCTGCTTTGCCTGCTGCTGTTGTTCGTCGTGCTGATCAAAGCGGCCACCAAGCCACCGGGCCGGAAGCCCGATTCCGATCGGCCCGCGTAAGCGGCAATCTCAGCTGGTGAAAAACAGACGCCAGGTGGTGACCACCAGTGCGTGCGTCACCATGCCGGCGCGCACGCTATTCGCCTTCAGGAACGCCGCTCCGCAGAAAGCGCCCAACACGCCGGCGATGATCGCCAGACGCCAGTTGGGAAAAGCCCGAAAGGGCAGGTGCGCCAGTCCGAAGAAAATCGAAGCCACGATCAGGCCCCACGTCTCGCTGGCGAACGCGCGCGCGAGCAACTTCTGAAGAAACGCCCGGAAGAAGAATTCCTCCGCCAGGGCAACCACCCAGAGAAACGCCAAGAACGTTCCGATTGCCAGCGCGATGAATTTCCACCACTCCACTTGCTGGGGGTGAAAGCGGCCCAGCCGGACCATATAGCTGAGAGCCGCGCCGACGGGCAAAAAGCAGACGTAGAACGTCGCGCCGACCCGCCAATCGACGGCCGAGGGCACGAAGCCGAAGCGCACGTCCTCCATGCTTCGCAAGGAAAGCACCGCCATCAAGCCCAGCCGTATCCACATCAGCTTGCCGAGTATTCCGAGCGCCACGTGCGGCGTGAGATGCCCGTAGGCCTGATCGAACAGCTTGCTCAAATACACCGCGGACATCATGGCCAAGAACAGGAAATCGGCGGGCATGCTCTTGCGGATCCAGACGTACCAGAAAGACGCGGCCAGGACCACCGCCAGCAACGCGAGAAAGGATGGCAATCGAAAGGCGCCCGTCCATGGAATGACGATTAGATAGGGCAGTAGCGCGCCGGCGGCCAGCAACATCGCGCGGAAAGTTTTCGAGCCCAGCGCATCGAACGCTTCACGAACTCGAGGGAATCCGGGAACGAGGTAGAACGCGAATTCGGCCAGAAACGCGGGTAGGACCGCCGAGGCGAGCGCCAGCGGGATATGCTGTTGTTGGGAGTAAAGGTACGCCGCGATGCAGCCCGCCATCCAAAGCACGACCAGCGTCGTCAGGAACTGGCGCATCTGCTTCATCGTAGCATCGCTATCTTCGGCGGCTTTGTCGGCGGGCGACGATCCGCCCGCGGATCTTGTGCGCCGCGCCGCCGCCCGCGAAACCGAGACGGAGCTTGCCCAGAGTAACTACCTGTACCGGCAAACCGTGACCATCGACGAGATGGACAATCGCGGCGCTAAAGCGGGCGGCTACCAGGAAGTCCGCGAGATCATCTTCTCGCCGAAGCAGGAGCGCAGCGAGCAGATGGTCGGCAAGCCGCGCGACACTCTAGTCCATCTGAAATTGACCGAGGAGGATTTCCGCGACATCCGCGAGATCCAACCGTTTCTGCTCACCAACGATCAAAAGTTCCTGTACGAAACGCAATTTCGCGGAGAGGAAACCGTCGATCAAGAGGACTGTTACGTGATCCGGATTCGCCCGCACCAGATTCTCCAGGGGCAGCGATTGTTCGACGGTCTGCTGTGGGTTTCGAAGAAGGATTACTCGACCGTCCGCGCCGAGGGCCAGGCAGTGCCGCAGATCCGAACGTCGACGACCGAGAATCTATTTCCGCACTTCACCACCATCCGAGGGAAAGTGGATGGGGAGCATTGGTTCCCGGTTGTCACCTACGGCGACGATACGCTCGATTTCCGCAGCGGCGCGCAGCGCATCCGGATGACGATCCGCTATAGCGACTACCGGAAATTCGGCTCGGACTCCAAGATCACGTTCGAAAAATGAGGGATCCGCCGGCAACCGGTGCGTAAACGCTGCGAACTTGCGGCGCTGGTTTGCGTATAGTAATGTTGAAAGCACTCAAGCGAGCCGGAGGCAGCCATGGCGCAACACGTGAAGATCCTGGGAATTCTGCACATCGTCTACGCCGGATTGGTCGTTCTTATCGGAATCATTGTTTTGGTGGTGATGGGCGGCATTGCGGGCATAGTGGGTGCAAGCGACCATAGCGAGGATGCCGCGACGGCCATCCCCGTCCTGGGAGCCATCGGCGCGTTTGTGTTCATTTTGCTGCTGATCCTGTCGCTTCCCGGCCTCATTGGCGGATTCGGCCTCATGCAGTTCAAGCCGTGGGCGCGCATCTTGGTTATCATTCTTTCCGTATTTGAGCTGCTAAGCGTCCCCTTCGGCACGGCGCTGGGTATTTATGGTCTTTGGGTGCTGCTGAACACCGAGGCCGAGCGATTGTTCCAGGGTCCGCCTGCGATGCCGGTAGGTCCGCGAGTCTAAAGCGCGCCTAACGCGCGATTGCCGCCCCGCCGATAGCATATTTAGGATGCTGCCGCTGAGGCACGGGCCCAAACGAACCTTGCGAGTGATCGCGTCGGTGGCGATCGTGTGTTCCATCCTGGCCATCGAGTTCCGTTTTCAGGGGTTGCACAGCGCAACGGTCACTTACTCCCTGTTGCTGGCGATCCTATACTTCGCCATCCGTTGGGATCGTCTGGAAACGATCATCGCTTCGGTGGTCGCCGCAGTCGGCTTTCTGGATTTCTTTCAGCAGCCGGTGGGGAGCCTGAAGGCGACCGATCCGCAATCCTACGTGGCCGTCGCGGGCTTTTTGATCACCGCCGTTGTCGTCAGCCAGACCGCGCTCAAAGCCAGGAGGCGCGCAACGGAAGCGCTGGAGCGGAAGCGCGAGACGGAGCGTCTTTACGAATTGGGTCAGGCGATGCTCGCGAGTGAAAGCCTGCAAACCACGGTTTGGATCGCGATCAACCAGATCATCCGGATTTTCGGCGCCACCGGCACGGCTTTTTACCTGAGCACAGGCTCGGAGATCCACCGGGCGGGTGATAGCTCGCGAATCTCCGACGAGGCGCTCGGTCAGGCCGCCCGGAGCGATGCGGCTAGAATTGGTCCCGGAGACAGAGCGATCATCGCTATCCGAACCTGCGACGCATTGGTAGGAAGCCTGGGCATTTGCGGCGCGACGATCTCGGAGACGGTGCTGAAGTCGATTGCCAGTCTATTATCGGTGGTGCTCGAGCGCGTGCGCGCCGGCGAACGGCTGGTGCTCGCTAATCAGGAGCTCGAGCAGCGGCATCAGCAGGTAGAGCAGCAGAAGCGCGTTTCCGAGTCGCTACTGCTGAACATTCTGCCCGCCGGCGTGGCGGACGAACTGCGCACCAAAGGCATCGTCTCGCCGAAATATTTCGAAGATGTCACCATTCTCTTCACCGACTTCGTCGGGTTCACGCTGTCCACCGAGAAACTGGCCGCCGAAGAACTAGTGGAGCTGCTGCACGACTACTTCACCGCGTTCGATCAGATCGTCGCGCGGTATCGGCTGGAGAAGATGAAGACTATCGGCGACAGCTATATGTGCATCAGCGGGCTGCCGGCGCGAAATCCGGCGCATCCGGTGGACACGGTGATGGCCGCGTTCGAGATGCTGCACGCCGTGGAGGAACGCGCGCAGGCCGGCGGCGCCGCGCAATGGAAGGTACGCATCGGAATTCACACCGGGCCGGTGATCGCCGGCGTGGTGGGAATCAATAAATTCGCGTTCGACATCTGGGGCGATACGGTGAATTACAGCTCCAGAATGGAATCCAGCGGCGAGGCGAATCGGATTAACCTGTCGGAGCGAACCCACTCGCGCGTAAAAGACTTCTTCGCTTGCGAATATCGCGGCAAGGTGCTGACCAAGGAAAAGCGGCAACTCGATATGTACTTCGCCAATAGCGTCCTGCCGGGTTTGCTGGATGGCGCCCCCGGGATTCCGCCGGCCTTTGCGCGCCGCTACAACGTTTACTTCCAGAAGGACCCGCCGGCGTTTCCGGCATTCTTTGCCGGCGCGGATCGTGCGGCCGAGGTTCCCGCCGAGTCGACGATTGCATGAGCTCGAAAAACTCCAGTCCGGCGACCAAGCTTCGCGTCCGCAACGTGTCGCGCGGCACCATGCTGGCCGACCGAGCCGGTATCGCCGATACCAGCAAGACGCGGAACGTGGGATTGCTCAAGCACACCGGCCTGGAGCCGGGCGAAGGGCTGTGGATCACGCCTTGCGAGGCGATTCACACCATAGGCATGAAGTTTCCGATCGACGTGTTGTTCCTGGACCGCAAGCGCCGCGTGGTGAAGGTTCGCGGCGGCATGCCACGCTGGAGGATGTCCGCTTGCTTGCGTGCGCATTCGGTTCTGGAGCTTCCCAGCGGGACCGCCGCCGCGTCCGAGACGCAGGCCGGAGATCAGCTGGACCTGGAAAGATACGAGGCATAGAAGCGCCGGGCCTAGCTACGCGCCGGCATTCTCGCGCTCCGTCTCGGCGATCAGTTTCCGGGCGCTCTCGGCCTGGGATCGGGCGACCTTCAGCTCAAACGACAAATTCGGGAGCACCGGGTCTCCCACCATCACGGCGGCGATGCCGTTCGATTCCAATAATCCCTTGACCGTGAGCGCCTGGAGCTCGCCGCCGCCCTCGCCCTGAAATACGGTTTCGAGGTCGAGATCGGAGGAGGGATCGACTTCCTCGGCCTCGTCGGGCAGCGGATTCCGCGCGACCAGCGCTTCCGCTTTGGACGCTTGCGCGGCGGGCACGCAAACTTCGAACGTCCCTTCGGGAACGCCGGGCGCATTGTCGTCCAGCAGGACGGCGTCAACCCGATGTTGCGCCAGAAGCGCGAGCAGGGTCTCGCAATCCGTCTTGGCGTTGGCATCCATGGAACGATAAATGGTAACGAGATCGGTGGCGGAGCTCACAATTAGAGGATAGCAACCGGGCGTGGCGGTAGAATAAACGAAGGAGGATTTATGGCTGACGAAGATTATGGCGGCAAGGCGGTTTGGTTCGTGGCGGGAATCGCGATCGGGGCGACGATCGCTCTGCTGTACGCGCCGGCCTCGGGCGAAGTGATGCGGCGCAAGATCGTAAGGAAGACGAACGAGGGCCGGGATGCGCTGGCGGAATCGGGCAAGGAGATGCTGGAACGCGGCAAAGAGATGTACGAACGCGGACGCAAGCTGGCCGACGACGCGGCGGATATGTTCGAGCGCGGCCGCAAGATCGTCGAGGGCACGGCGGCCAATCTGAAAGGATGATCCACTTCCAATGAGCACCACGACCTTGGAGCCGGTGCAGTCGCTCCCGGCCTTCGCCAATGAGCCGGTGGCCGACTTCTCCAAGCGCGCCAACCGGGACGCGATGGAAAAAGCGTTGGCCGATGTGCGCGCGCAATTCGGCCGTGAATACGACCTGCTGGTGGGCGGCAGCCGGCAGAAAACTCCCGACAAATTGAAGTCGCTCAATCCCTCGCGGCCGAGCGAGGTGGTGGGCATTCACAACAAGGCGACGGCGGTGCTGGCGAAAGAAGCGGTGGAGTTTGCCTACGATTATTTCCCGCAATGGAGCGCGACTCACGCCGAACCGCGGGTGGAGATGTTGCTGCGCACCGCCGCGCTGATCCGCGAGCGCCGGTTTGAATTCGACGCCTGGCTGGTTTATGAAGCGGGGAAGACCTGGCCGGAAGCGGAAGCCGACGTCGCCGAGGCCATCGATTTTTGCGAGTATTACGCCCGCCAGATGCTGCGCTTGAGCAAGCCCGATCCGCTGCTGCAGTTGCCGGGCGAAAAGGACGAGCTGTTCTATCTGCCGCTGGGCGTCGGCATCGTCGTGCCGCCATGGAATTTTCCGCTGGCTATCATGGTGGGTATGACCACCGCGGCGCTGGTGGCGGGAAACACGGTGGTGGTCAAGCCGTCGAGCGACACTCCGACTATTGCCGCTAAGTTTGCCGAAGTGCTGCTGGACGCGGGCTTCCCGGCGAAGTCTTTTTCGATGCTGGTGGGGAGCGGCGCGGTAGTGGGCGATGTTCTGGTGGAGCATCCCAAGACGCGCTTCGTGGCTTTCACCGGGTCGCGCGATGTCGGCTTGCGCATCAACGAATTGGCCGCCAAGGCGCAAAAGGGCCAGCTCTGGATTAAGCGCGTAATCGCGGAAATGGGCGGCAAAGACGCCATCATCGTGGATCGCGAATCGGATCTCGACAGCGCCGTCAAGGGCGTGATGTGGTCGGCGTTCGGCTTCCAGGGACAGAAGTGCTCGGCCTGTTCGCGCGCCATCGTGGATCAGGCGATCTATGACAAGTTCCTGGAGAAACTGAAAGCCGAAATGGCGCCGCTGAAGGTCGGGCCTTCCGACCAGCCGGAGAACTACATGGGCCCGGTGATCAACGAAAGCGCCCAGCGGTCTATTCTGGAATACATCGAAATCGGAAAGAAGGAAGGCCGGCTGGTGGCCGGCGGCGCCACTGCATCCGAGGGCGGCTACTTCATCCAGCCCACCGTGATCGCGGATGTCGATTCCAAGGCGCGAATCTTCCAGGAGGAGATTTTTGGCCCGGTGCTGGCGGTAGCCAAGGCGCGCGATTTCGATCATGCGCTCGAACTAGCCAACGATTCCGAGTATGGATTAACCGGAGCGGTTTTTACGAAGAACCACGACAAGATTCGCAAGGCGCGCGATAAATTCTTCGTGGGCAATCTCTACATCAACCGCAAGTGCACCGGGGCCATGGTGGGCGCGCATCCATTCGGTGGATTCAACATGTCGGGGACCGATTCGAAGGCCGGCGGACCGGATTACCTGCTGCAATTCCTGCAGGCCAAGTCCATCGGCGAAAAGATTTCGTGATAAGATCGGCCTGATAAGACCGTGGCCGCCCCGATTAGAAGGGGACCAAGACGTCACAACTCCAGGGTCGAATCTGAACGACGCGGCGTAGGGCGCTGAATATCTCGGCGCCCTATTCCATTTTCGCGGCAGCTTCGAGCGGATTCGGGTAGGCGTCGGCGTCTTCGGCGCGTTCGTCGTGCATGCACTTGAAATCTTTCTCGACGGCGATGGAGATTCGGTCGCCGCCCGAGATTCCAACGCGATCGGTGCCGACCCAGTCGTCCGCTTCCGCACGCGGAATCTGGACCCGCAACGCGCCGTCCCGATAAATCGCTTGGGGCGAGCGCGCGTCGGTGGAACGTTCCAGCGAGTACGTGAAACGGACGTTGGGCGCGAACTCGATCGCGTCCTCGATGCGGCCCTGTTCGGCGAAGCGATCCACCTCGGAACGGGTGAGGCGCAATCGCAGCGCGTTTCCGTGAATGCGTAGTTTCATTGGATCCTCTGAGCGCCCGAATAGATATTGAATCGGCCATCGCGTACGAAGCCAAGTAGCGTCATGTTGAACCTCTGCGCGGTTTCCACCGCCAAGCTGGACGGCGCGCCGACGGCCGCCAGAATGGGGATGCCCGCCATGAGCGCCTTCTGGGTCAGTTCGAAGCTGGTGCGGCCGCTCACCAGCAGCAGGTTGGCGTCGAGCGGCGTTCGGCCCGCCATCATCTGCGCGCCCACCAGTTTGTCGACAGCGTTGTGACGCCCGACGTCTTCGCGCAGCATTTGTAGCTTGCCTTGCGAGTCGAATAGCGCGGCGGCGTGCAGGGCGCCGGTTCGTTCGAAGACTGCTTGGGCGGAACGAAGCGAGTGCGGGAGACTATGAATGACAGCCGCGCTCAATCGCGGCGAATCCCGCGGCAATTGCGGGCACCCGATCATCCGCAGCGCCTCTATGGAGGCTTTCCCGCAAACTCCGCAACTAGATGTGGTGTAGAAGTGGCGCTCCAGCCGGTCGAAGTCGACTTCGACATCCGGCTTCAGGCCGATCGTGATCGAATTCTTCGCGCTGTGGATGTCCCGAATCTGGCCGAAGTCTTGGACGATGCCTTCGGTGAACAGAAAGCCGCAAGCGAGCTCCGGGTCATGGCCGGGAGTCCGCATAGTGAGCGAAATCGCTTTTTCGCCCAGGTGGATTTCGAGCGGCTCTTCGACCGCCAGAAAATCCTGCAGCGGCGTGGACGCTTCGCCCTCGATCTTCCGTACCGGGACTGTCAGGATGCTGCGGCTCACACCGACAGCATAGCGGTTCGCGAGGCTCGGCGCGGGAAGAGGCGGCTTAAAGCTGTTAGACCAGGTTGGGGATCTTGATGATCTTTTTCTGGATCGCGTACTGCACCAGTTGTGCTTTGTTGTGGATGTCCAGTTTGCGCATCAGGTTGAACTTGTGCGCTTCCACGGTCTTAACGCTGAGATTCAGGTCGCAAGCGATTTCCTTCACCGAGTTTCCCTCGGCGAGCATCTTGAGCACTTCGCGTTCGCGCGTCGTCAGGGTTGCAAAGCGTGGGAGGCGATTGGCCGATTTGATTCGGGAACGGAAGTCATCGACGAGTTGCGACAGCATGCGAGGGCTCAGATAGCTGCCACCCCGACAAATGTCGCGCACCGCGGCGACTAATTGGGCCGAAGGGCTGTCTTTCAAGACATAACCGCTGGCGCCGACTTCCATGCCTTCCACCAGGTAATCCTCGTCGTCGTACATGGTGAGGAAGAGGACCTTGGTTTCCGGCCGATTCTTTTTGATTTGCCGCGTGGCCTCGAAGCTGCTCAGGCCCGGCATTCCGATATCCATCAACACGACGTCCGGCCGCGCCTCGGCAGCCTTTTCCACGGCGTCGCCGCCGTTGGACGCTTCCGCGACCACTTCCATATCCGCTTCGGCGGAGATGAGGGTTCTAATACCTTGACGAAAGAGGGTATGATCGTCCGCCAGCATGATTCGAGTCTTTGCCATAACGTTTGCCCAGGTTTGAGTCTGTCCTGTTATCCTTTTCTGACTTCAATTCCGCCTCCGGGTGGTTACGAGCCTCGTCAAGTGCCGACGGCTCTGGTCCTTCGCGTGGACCTTCCCCCGACCGGTTTAGCGGCGATCGGTTCCATTGAATTCAATGCCGGCGGCTCCTTTGCCACGGGAAGACTAATCAAAATCCTCGTCCCGCGCCCAGTTTTCCTGCGAACCGGCGCTACATCGCCAGTTCCGAGTCCATTCTTGGGATAGCTCCGAATGTCAAACCTGCCGCCAAGCAGGGCAACGCGCTCTCTCATGCCGGAAAGCCCAAAGGAATCCTTCCGTGCCAGCGCTTCTTCCACCTTAAATCCGACTCCGTTGTCCTCAACGGCCAGTCTCACCCATCCATCGGCGGAACTAACCGAAATGTTTACGCTGTTCGCTCCGGAATGCTTGGCGATGTTATTGAAGCACTCCTGGACGAGCCTATACACCATGATTTCAGTATGTTGCGGCAGGCGGCGGAGCCGGGCTAGCAGCATTCGGACGCGAATAGGATGGAGCCGCCGAAAACGATTCACCAGTTGCCGCAAGGCCGCGCCCAGACCGAGCTGTTCCAAGACGGCCGGGCTTAAGGCCGCAATAAGCCGCCGCATTTCGAGAATCGTGCGCTCGGTGAGATCGCGAGCCTCGCGCAATTTTCCGATCCATTCGACGTGCTCGGGCGGCAACGACTGTTCCAGCAGTTCCATCTGCAACCGTATGCACAACAAGGATTGACCGGCCTCGTCGTGCAACTCGCGGCTGATGCGCCGCCGTTCCATTTCCTCAACGTGCAGCATGTGTTCGGCTAACTGCCGAATTTGTTCCTCGCTGACCGCCAGATTCTCCATCAAACGGGCTTTTTCGGCGGCCATGAGGCAGCGCTCGGCGGCGGCGGCCAGAAGTTCCTGCTCGCGCGGAAGCCATTCGTACTGCTTCGAGAAGGCGAATTGCATGACACCGGCGGTGCGCCCGCGCGCGGTAAGGGGGATAGACCAGCAGGTTTGGTAGGGTCCCTTCCAGCCGGGCTCCAGGAGCAGGTGGGCGGTGCCATTCTGCGGGTTGATCTGACGGGATTGCGCCAGCAGCTTGAGCTTGGCGGGATGATTGGGGACCTCCGCCAGCGCCGGCTGAGTCTTCTTGCCGGAGTCGGCTTTGGCTCGCAACACCCACGCGGTGCGCTTGTCATTCAGAAGATAGAGGTGGCCCGCGTCGGCATGACAGACCTGGGCCAGAGCGTCCAGGAACCGGCGGAGCAGTTCGTCCAGGTTGCGCGATTCTAGCTCGATGCGGAACAGCTCATAGAACGCCTGGGTCTCCGCTTCGCGAACCTGGTAGTAGGCGTTGTTGAGCGTGAGGATTACACAAAAATGAAGCTGCTCGCGCACCCATTGCAGGTTGGCGTATTCGTTGGGCAGTAGCCGGCGCAGCAGTGGCGTCAGTAGCCGGTCATATTCCTGCAGCGCCTCAACGATCATGCTGGGCGGGAGATTCAATTTCGCCAGACGCCTGCCGTTGTACTCCACTTGCTCGATGAACTTGAGGGGCGCTTGGCCGCTGGCCAGAATGCGCGCGGCCGCTCCGGGAGTGAGCGACGCCAGCGCTACTCGAATCTTCGTTTCGTTTTCCTTGGTGGAGAGGCGGCGATGTTTGAGCTTGGCCAGGAAGCGGCGGTCCAGCGTCTCCACGTGCGGGAGCAGGAACACGGCGAGCCGCTGCAAGTGAACCCGGAGTTGGTCGCTTAGTACATCAGCGGCATCGGCTAGCTCGGGAGCTATTTCCGTTAGTTGCAACCTAGGCGTTCTATCGGCATCTAGGGGAAAGGCTTTAGCGCTCGCAAGCGTGCGGTTCCTGACACGTCATCTCGCCAGCCGTGCCTGCCAAAGCATAAAGGGGATCGCTGACGCCGGACATAGCTAAGGGTGCCCGTCACGATAGGAATGCCGCCTAGAACGGTTGCCCAGGGAGGCCCACCCTTGGCGAGCACTCTTTTCTCAGCGGGCTACGAATTTCCACGCCGCAACCGCGGCAAAAATGACTATCCCGGCCAAATACGCCCAGCCTCGTCCTCGTTGGAGCTTTTCGTGATCTATCATTAGACCCACCTTCCCAACACCAATTCTACGATGTCACGCGGCGCATGCTAAGCGAGAAAGCGCTTTGCTACAATTGAGCTTCCCGATGAAGTTCGGTGTCGTCGTCTTCCCCGGCAGCAATCGCGATCACGACGCTTGTTTTGCGATCTCCAAGATCCTCGGAGAAAACGCGACGTTCATCTGGCACGATAGCACTACCCTCGGCGATGTCGATGCCGTGATCCTTCCCGGCGGGTTTTCCTATGGCGATTATCTGCGCTGCGGCGCGATCGCCAAATTCTCGCCCGTCATGCAAGGCATCCGCAAGTTCGCTGCGTCGGGCGGCCTGGTGCTGGGCATCTGCAACGGGTTTCAGATTCTGGTCGAAGCAGGACTGCTGCCGGGCGCCTTGGTGCGCAATCGCGGATTGAAGTTCGTCTGTAAATGGACGCCGCTGCGCGTCGAAACCACCAACTCACCCTTCACGGCCGCGGCTTCCAAAGGACAGCGGCTGATGGTTCCGGTGGCTCACGGCGAAGGCTGCTACATCGCGGACGACCGCACGCTCGATCAACTCGACGCCGAGGATCGCGTGGTGCTGCGATATCTCGATAATCCCAACGGGTCCATGCGCGACATCGCCGGCATCCTCAACGAGGGCCGTAATGTGATGGGCTTGATGCCGCATCCGGAAGACGCCACCGAGCCGTTGATGGGCTCGACCGATGGCCTGGTAATCCTCCAGTCGATGGTCTCGCAACTGGTGGCGGCGCATTAAAGAATGACGCCGCAGGTCATCGAAACCCACCAACTGACGGCGGCGGAGTACGACAAAATCGTATCGCTGCTCGGCCGCGAGCCCACCTACACCGAACTCGGCATCTTCAGCGTGATGTGGAGCGAGCACTGTTCCTACAAGAGCTCGCGTCTGCATTTGAAGAAGCTGCCGACCGAAAGCAAGCTGGTGTTGCAAGGGCCGGGCGAGAACGCCGGCATCATCGATATCGGCGACGGCTACGCGATCGCGTTCAAGATCGAATCGCACAACCATCCCAGCTTCATTGAGCCATTTCAGGGCGCGGCCACCGGCGTCGGCGGAATTCTGCGCGACATCTTCACCATGGGCGCGCGGCCTATCGCCGTGATGGACGCGCTACGCTTCGGACCGCTCGATAAGCCGCGCAATCGCCGGATTCTGGAAGGTGTCGTCTCGGGCATCGCGCATTACGGCAATTGTTTCGGCGTGCCGACCGTCGGAGGCGAGTGCGTTTTCGAAGAGTGCTACAACGGGAATCCGCTGGTGAACGTGTTCGCGCTGGGCGTCTTCCGGCACGACCAAATCTTTTACGGGAAGGCCACCGGCGTGGGCAATCCGGTGATCTACGTCGGCGCGAAAACGGGCCGCGACGGGATTCACGGCGCTTCCATGGCGTCGGCCGAGTTCACCGAGGAATCGAAACAGAAGCGGCCGAACGTCCAGGTGGGCGATCCGTTCCTCGAAAAGCTGCTGCTTGAAGCCTGCCTGGAAGCGATGCAGACCGGCGCGATTGTCGGGATTCAGGACATGGGCGCGGCGGGATTGACGTGCTCGACGTGCGAGATGGGGAGCCGCGCGGGCACCGGCGTCGAGGTCGACCTGATGCACGTCCCGCAGCGCGAAACCGGCATGACGCCGTACGAGATCATGCTGTCGGAATCCCAGGAGCGGATGCTGTTGGTGGCCGAAGCGGGCCGCGAGGACGAAGTGTTTCGAGTGTTCCGCAAATGGGGACTGGACGCGGTCGCGATCGGCCGGGTGACTGACGATGGAATCCTGCGGATCAAGGATCACGGCCAGGTGGTGGCCGAGATTCCGAACCGCGCGCTGGCTGACGAAGCTCCTTTGTACGACCGTCCGCACACGACGCCGCATCGGCCCGTGCCCATCACCGCGCCGCGCGGGATACTCGACCGCCGAGACGGCACGACGCTCCAAAGCGATCTGGTCGCGCTCGTCAGCTCGGGCGATATCTGCTCGAAACGCTGGATTTGGGAGCAATATGACTATCTGGTGCGGAGCAGCACCATCGAAGGTCCGGGCGCGGACGCAGCCGTGGTGCGAATCAAGGAAACGGGAACATCCATCGCGATGGCGCTGGATGGCAACGCGCGATATTCGGTGCTCGATCCACGCGAAGGCGCGCGACTGATCGTCGCCGAGTGCTGCCGCAATCTCTCCACCGCCGGGGCGCTGCCCGTGGCCGCCACCAACAATCTCAACTTCGGCAATCCGGAACGGCCCGAGATCATGGCCCAGCTTGTGGAATCGATCGAAGGTATCGCCGAGGCGTGCAGGTTCTTCGAGACACCGATCACGGGCGGCAATGTGAGCCTCTACAACGAAACGCTAGGCGAAGCCATCTGGCCGACGCCGGTGATGGGCATCGTGGGTTTGATGAAAACCGCCAAGCCCACGCCGATTCACTTCCAGCAGCCCGGCCGCGCGGTGCTTCTGCTGGGACGCTTCGGCGCTTGCGACGAAACGCGCTTCGGAGGAACCCAGTACGTCAAGGTCGTCTTGAAATCGCTGTGGGGACTGCCGCCCGCTCTCGATATGCATTACGAGAAGCGCGTGCAGCAGGCTATCCGCGAGATCGTGGGCGCGGGGCTGGCCGAATCGGCGCACGATATCAGCGATGGCGGATTCGCGGTGGCGCTGGCGGAATGCTGCTTCGGATCGGCGGTAATCGGCGCGAGCGTCGAACTCGACCTATCCGACCCACTGGAAATTGCCCTCTTCCATGAGAACCCGTCGCGCATCCTGATTTCCACAGCCGACGCGCCCGCTGTGCTCGAACTCGCCTCGAAATTTCATGTCGAATGCGCCCAGATCGGTGTTACGATGAAAGAGCGAGTTCAGATCAGTAACCGTTCTAAATGGTTAATCGATTGTCCGCTCCACGATCTGAAACAATCCTGGGATCAGGCCCTGGAAACGCGTCTGACCCGCTCATGATGCACCTCCCCCTGGACGACAAATTCCACGAGGAGTGTGGCGTGTTCGCAATTTACGGTCATCCGGAAGCAGCCAATCTGTCGTATTTGGGACTCTATGCGCTGCAACATCGCGGCCAAGAAGCCGCCGGCATCGCGACCAGCGACGGGCGCGAAGTCCGTTGCTTCAAGTCCATGGGCCACGTGGCGGACATCTTCACTCCCGAGCAGATCGCGTGCCTTCCGGGAGACAAAGCCATCGGGCACACGCGCTATTCGACGGCGGGCGATACGGCGCTATTGAACGCGCAGCCGTTTTCCGTGGCTTGCAACAAGGGACAGATCGCGGTGGCGCACAACGGCAACATCACCAATGCCGGGGAATTGCGGCGCGAGTTGGAACGCGAAGGATCGATCTTTCAGGCCTCCAGCGACACCGAAGTGATTCTGCACCTGGTGGCGCGTTCGCGCGAGCGGACGCTGGCGGGCGCGTTACGCGAGGCGATGCTGCAATTGGACGGGGCTTTTTCGCTGGTGTTTCTGGCGCGCGACCGAGTGATCGTGGCGCGCGATCCGCACGGATTTCGACCGCTGGCGTTCGGCAAATTGCGATTGGAAGAGGGCGGGGAAGCGTACGTCTTTGCGTCCGAAACCTGCGCGTTCGATCTGATCAACGCGGATTATGTCGGCGATGTCGAACCGGGGGAAATGGTGTGCATCGGTCCGGAGGGGATGACGCGCGAACGCTACGCGCCGGAAGTCCCGCATGCGCAATGCGTCTTCGAGCACGTCTATTTCTCGCGGCCCGATTCGATCGTCTTTGGCCGCCCGGTGCAGGAATCTCGCGAGAATCTCGGACGGCTGCTGGCGCAGGAATCGGGCATCGACGCGGACGTCGTGGTGCCGGTCCCGGATTCGGGTGTCGCGGCAGCCATCGGATACTCCGCCGAATCGGGCATACCATTCCGACAGGCGCTTATCCGCAATCACTATGTGGGGCGCACGTTCATCGAGCCGTCGCAGGCCATCCGCGATTTCGGCGTGAAGCTGAAGCTCAATCCAGTGCGGCATCTGCTCGAAGGCAAGCGCGTGATTCTGGTGGACGACTCGATCGTGCGTGGAACCACGTGCAGGAAGATCGTGCGCATGGTTCGCCTGGCGGGCGCGCGCGAAGTGCACCTGCGGATCTCTTGCCCGCCGACGGTTTCGCCGTGCTTCTACGGAGTCGACACGCCGCGCGAGAGCGAGCTGATCGCGTCCAATCACTCGGTGGAAGAGATTCGCCGGTACGTGGAAGCGGACTCGCTCGCGTATCTGTCGCTCGACGCATTGCGCCGCGCGGTGGCCGACAAAAAAGGCGAATACTGCTACGCCTGCTACACCCGCGATTACCCGACCGAGCTGATTCACCTGGAGGAACTGGTGGCCGCGAAGGGTCGCCGGTAGCGCGCTTCAAGCCAAAGCAAGTCGACTTGATCTACGCGTTATACTTTAGGCGATGGCAAGCGTCACCGAGATAGGCACTCTGATCTCTCGACGTCCCGACATTCGCGGCGGTCGGCCGTGCATTTCCGGAACGGGAGTGTCAGTTCGCCGGATCGCTCAATGGCACAATATGGGCCTGATTCCGGAAGAAATCGCGCGGAAGTTTGGCCACCTGTCGTTGGCCCAAGTTCATGCGGCCCTTGCCTATTACCACGCCAACCAAGCGGAGATCGATCAAGATCTAGAATCCGAGGCGCTGGAGGCCGAGGCCCTCGAAGAACAGCACAAACGCTGAACCTCACCTGTGGGCCAATTCAAGGTCTACATCGACGAGGACGCGATGGACAACGATCTTGTCGCGGCTCTTCGTGCTCGCGGTGTTGTGGTGATTACGGCTTTGGATGCCGGTCTCGTTGGGAGGCCTGACGACCAACAACTGGCATTTGCCGCCGATCAGGGGTGTGTGCTCTACACGTTCAACGTTTCGGATTTCTATCGACTACACGCCGCATGGGTCAAAGCTGGGCGAGAACATGCGGGAATGATTTTGGCGCTGCAGCAGCGGTTCTCGGTAGGCGAGCAGTTGCGCCGCATATTGCGCCTACGCGCATCCACGCCCCAGGACGCATGCGAAACCATGTCGAGTTCCTCAACAATTGGGGTTGACGAAATGCTAAAGTAGCGCGTGGAACCCGAACGCCATGAAAACCCCCGCGCTAATGCTCGCCGTCATGCTGGCGGCGCAATGGGCCACAGCGCAAAACACCCCGGCGCTCCCGCCGCCCGGCTTTCATCACCTACATCTCAACTCCACCAATCCCGACGCAGCTATCGAATACTACACCCGGCAGTTCCCGAGCACATCCAAATCCACTTGGGGCGGATTGCCGGCGCTCAAGACTGGTAAAGTCTATGTGCTGTTCACGAAGGTGAACACTCGCCCACCCACGCAGCCTCAAACCGCGATCTGGCACTTCGGCTGGCATGTCACCGACGTCCGCGAGAACTACGCCACCTATGTGAAGAACCACGTTGCGTTGCTGCCGCTCTACACCGGCGACGGCGACGGAAAGGTGTACATCAGCAGCGACACTTGGCCGGGAACGGGCGGGACGCTCGGCCGATCCAAAGCTCAGATTGAGGAAGCCAAGGCCACCGGCGTGAAGCCGGCTGGGGGCGCGGGCTTCGCCTATCTCGATGGTCCCGACGGCGCCATCATCGAATATCAGGGCAACATGCCCGCCGAACGATTCAATCACGTGCACATGTACCAGGAAGAACCGTTTTGCGCGCAGCTCTGGTATCAGAAGCATCTCAACGCGCCGAAAGGCGGCCGCGGACCGCAGCACACCGAGGCGGATTGCAAGGTGGAACGCGGCGCGGACAAGAGCTGGCCGGCGCTCGACAAAGACGGGATGTATCGCATTCCCGGCGCTGGCGTCCTCTTTGACGACGTGTCGTTGAACTGGTATGTCCGCCAAGGCGACCAACCGCTGGTCGGCACTCGCGGACAACTGTACGATCACTTCGCGCTCAGCGTCCCGAGCCTCGATCCCTGGATCGCCAAGCTGAAGTCGGAGGATGTGAAGTTCCTGGTCGAAAAACCCTACCAGCTCGGCGATACGCGCGCGGTTATGATCGAAGGCCCAAGCCGCGAGGCCATCGAGCTGGTTGAGGTCAAGCAGTAGATTGTCACGGAGACTTAACAATCATGCGTCTTATCGATAGGCTACTGTGCGTAGCTGGACTTGCCGCCGTATGGGCCGGCGCTCCGGCGTTTTCCCAATCCCAGCCGCAACTCGTCAAAGCACCCACCGACGTCCGGCCCGGCAGCATTACCTACGAAGAAGTCGACTATCCGTATCCGGTGTCGTTCCTGCCGTTGACTTTATACGGCCAAGACGTGCGCATGGCCTATATGGACGTGCCGCCGGGCGGACAGCCGAACGGCCGCACCGTGGTCCTGTTGCACGGAATGAATTTCGGCGGCTTCTACTTTGGCGGCCCCATCGAAGCGCTGCGCAAGGAAGGTTTCCGCGTAGTCGTGCCGGACGAAATCGGTTTCGGCCGTTCGTCGAAGCCCGTGATCCCGTATAACTTTAACGACATGGCGGCGAATGTCCGCAAGCTCCTCGAATCCCTCGGCGTCGCCAAAGCGGCCATCGTCGGACATTCCATGGGCGGGATGCTGGCTGCGCGCTTCGCCGCGTCATACCCGGACATGACCGAGCGCGTCGTTATCTACAATCCCATCGGGTTGACCGACGCGCGTTACGCGCAGCCCTGGCCAAGCGCGGACGATCTGTATAAGCGTACGATGTCGGCGAGCCACGATCAGCTTTATTCGCAGTTTTCCGCCACCATCCATCGCTATTTTCATACTCCCGGCGCGTGGAAACCGGAATACGAGCAATTCGTGCGCATTCTGTACGCTCCCACTCTCAGTGGCGATTGGCCGCGCTATGCGATGGTTCGTTCGATCCTCGGCCAGATGGTATATCTCGATCCCGTGGTTTACGATTGGTCGAAGATCAAGGTCAAGGCGCTGGTACTGGGCGGCGATCAGGATACGCCGGATTTTCCAGAACGCGCCAAACACATCGCCGAGACCATTCCCGGTGGCGAACTGAATCTACTCCCCGGTCTCGGTCACGTGCCGCATATTCAAGCACCAGAAGTATTTAACGCCGCCCTGCTGAAGTTTCTCGGGGACCGTCCCGCATCTAGCGCAACATCCGCCGACGCCGCTAAGTAGCTGAAAAATAGGCTTTTGGTCCTCAAGTAACGGTTACAGCTCCGGCCGCTCCTACCCGGGAAGGCCCCGATAACCCTTAAATTCCGTTATACTTTAGTACTGCTAGTGCTTAAGCATAATTGTCCTACTGGTATCAGGCAAACGACAATGAGATAGCAATGAGATCAGTGATTGCGTTCCTGAATAGAAACGTCGCTTGGGTGACCGTTTCGAGTGCAATTGCTGGAATTGTGTTCGCATCCGCAGGCGCATGGTACATCAGCCGATCGGTCGCCACGCGGTCCGCAGTCAGGGAAGTTGCTCGGCCACGACGGCTTCCGGCCAAGCCGGTTATTCACGAAGAGAACAGAAAAGTCTATCCCTACTCCATTGTGCCGGGCGGCGCAAAGACGGTGCGGGAAGCCAAGACCGAGATGAGCGATCCTTCCGTGAAGAATCATTATGCGGCCATCGATTTGAACAAGCTGAGACAGGTGACGCTAAGTACCGACCTGGTCGGATACGTGTCCTATAGATACGGCGATCAGATCTATTGGACCGCCAAGAAGATCCATCTCAAAGCCGGCGAAATGGCGTACACCGACGGTACTCATGTGGTTCGCGGGCGCTGTCTGAATTGCTACTCCGCTTATCCGATGATGCCTACCAGGCCGGGCGAACCGAGTCAAAAAGTAATGGATACGCCGGTGGAAGTGCCTATCCTGGCGATGGAATTTCCGGGTATTCCATTGGAAGAAGCGCATGCTCTGCCGCCTCCGCTAGAAGAATTAACGCCGTCGGCTCCGGCTTTGCCGAGCGGGCCCTTGAAGCCGGGCGGAGGTTTTTGGTTTCCGCTCCTTCCGATAATTCCGCCCATCCATCGCCATAATCCGAGTCAGCCATCGACGGGTACAACCTCCACACCGCCGGTCGTCGTTCCACCAGGCGGAGGCGGGGGGAGTCCACCGCCTCCACCACCCATCGTTACGCCGGAGCCGCAATACCTTTGGATACTGATCGGAGCGTTCTCGCTACTGATATTTTCCCAAGCGATGCGATCCCGGCGACTCAAGCGCAGCGGCTAGCCCTCTCGTAGTAGAGCCGAGGTCCTGCGATAACATAGGGAGATCTTGGCCCTCGAAAACCGATGGCTCCGCGTGGTGGGCGGCGTCATGATGAACCTGGCGCTCGGCACCTTCTATGCCGTAAGCGCATTCATGCTTCCCCTCGAGAAGGAGTTCGGCTGGACGCGCGCCCAAACCTCCTGGGTCACCACCATCGGAATGATGATGATCGCGTCCTGGTATTGCGTGGCGGGCCTGATCAACGATCGCCAGGGGCCGCGTTTGGTGGCGGGCATCGGCGGCGTTCTGTTCAGCCTCGGATTTTTTCTTGCGAGCTACACTCATTCGCTCGCGACGTTTTATCTCACCATGGGAGTCTGCGTCGGGGCCGGCAACGGTTTCGGCTACGTGGTGCCGATGGCGGTCGGTTCCAAGTGGTTTCCCGATAAGCGGGGCTTCGTGGTCGGTCTGATGATTGGCGGCTACGGCGCGGGCTCGGGGATCTTCGGGCCGCTCGCTACGCGCCTCATCGAAAGCGTCGGCTGGCGCGAGACGTTCCAGATTTTCGCTTTGATTTTCTTTTTTATGACGATGATCGCCACCTGGCTGCTCAAAAACCCGCCCCTCGGATATCAGCCGGCGGGATGGCATCCCTCGCAAGCGCGCGCGGCCTCGCGTCCCGGTCCCGATGTGCCCACTTCGCGGATGATTCGCACGCCGACGTTCTGGGCTCTTTGGATCGCCTACTGTCTCGGGACCACCGCGGGAACGATGGTGATCAGCCAACTGGTGCCGTTCGCGCGCTCGGCGGGTCATGCGGCCGCCATTGCCGCGCTTGCGATCACAGTGGGCGCCGCCGGCAATGCATCCGGCAGAATTTTTTCCGGATTGATTTCCGACCACATCGGCCGCCTGAACACGCTGCGCATCGTGCTCTTCATCTCTACCATCGCCATGCCGGCGCTGTATATGTGGCGCCGGGACGTGGCGCTTTTTTACGTTCTGCTGTGCGTGGTCTACTATTGCTACGGCACTCAGCTATCGGTGTACGCATCCACCAGCGCCGATTTTTATGGGACCAAGTTCCTCGGCGCAAATTACGGATTGCTCCTGCTCGCCTGGGGAGTGGCCGGGATTTTCGGACCGTTTCTCGGTGGGCGCGTGTTTGTAGCGACGGGCGAGTATCGATGGGCTTTCCTGGTCGCGGCCGCCGTGGAACTTGCGGCTTTCGGGACCTTGTTTCTCGCCCGAAGCCCGAGCCACGCGCCCTACCCCCGAGTGGACGACGGGCTAGAACTAGCCCCAAAAGTAAGCCGGGCTGTCTAAGGTAAAGCACTGATACATATAGATTTGTTTTGACAGTCCGAGTCTGGCTGCATTAACATGAGCCTAACCAGATTCAAGGAGGCTCAGTCGCCGTTATGTTCTCCAACCGATGCTTGGCCGCTCTAATTGCGGCAGCGCTCATGGTGCTGCCGGCCGCCGCGCAGGTGGTCAGCGAACGTCAGTACGCGCCGGTGCGAATTCACGAGCAACGTTTTGACGGAACCGTGACCAGCGACAACTGGAGTGGTTATGCCGTGCTTGGCGCAGTGGGTTCCGTCACGGCCGCCAAGGCTTCCTGGACCGTTCCGACGGTCACGTGCGGCGGGTCGCGACATTCCGCGAGCGCGTATTCCTCGTTTTGGGTGGGCATCGACGGATACTCGTCGAGCACGGTGGAGCAGACCGGAACCGATTCCGATTGTTCGGGCAGCGAACCGGTTTACTACGCGTGGTACGAGTTTTATCCGAATCCCTCGTATGAAGCCAGCCTTACGATAAAGCCCGGCGACCGAATCTCGGCGGAAGTAAGTTACGCCGGCGGAGAATTCACGATCACGATCACGGACGTAACGAGTGGGAAATCGTTCAGCAAGAGCGCGCAGGTATCGTCGGCGCAGCGTTCTTCAGCCGAATGGATCGCCGAAGCGCCAAGTTCTTGCACCAGGCGCGGATGTTCGGTGTTGCCTCTCGCCGATTTCGGCACAGTCGATTTCGGAGAAGACTATACGGGTGTGAGCGGCACTTGTTACGCGACAGTGAGCGGCGTCACGGCGGCGATCGGTTCGTTCGGAGCGAACGTGTCCGAGATCACCATGGTCAGCAACTCCGGCGCCCCGGAGGCGGTTCCGTCGGGATTCTCCGCCGCGGATGGATCGAGCTTCTCCATCGCCTGGAAATAACGCCCGCCTCGAAATAGCCGCGGCCTACGACGTTTAGTAGCGCCAGCTTTTCAGATCGGCGCCGGGCGGCGCGGTCTTTTCCATCCGCTCCAGCATCTTCGGCAAGTACATGGTGTTGTAATGCAGCCGCGACAGGGCATTGGGCAGCGTCGGATCGCCGTTCCAGCAATGTTCGGCGCGGTCGCCGTACTTCACTTCGCCCTCGTACGGCGGGTCCTTCGTCCCCCTGAGAAAATCCTCGATGTAGTAGACCGCGTCGTTGAGAAAATAGGTGTCCGCGCTGCCCACGTAGATGTGGATCTTGCCTCGGAGCTTCGGTCCTAGCGTGGCCCAATCCCGCTGGAGAATGTGGCTCAGGTCGTAATGCTCGCGCCAATACGCCGCGACCTCCGGGTTGATGTCGCCCATGACTTTATCGAAGATTGTCGCCGGATAGCCGTCGCTTCCAACCGGCGAAAAAACGGCTTGCCAAATGTCCCACTGTTCGCCGGAACGTCCGTGGGTTCCCAAAGCCAGTTCCAGGTAATTGGCGTCCTGCTGCGTCGCCGTCACGTGGCCGAGATAGTCGCGCATGGCCGGCTGCGCCACCCGTTTATGCGCGCCCTCGATGAAGTAGTCGTTCTTGTCCTTATAAATGTCGACAACAGTGTAGGCGCGAAAGTCCACCGGATCGGGGCACGCGGCAAAACTCCCGTTGTAGTGATCCGGGTAAAACATCTGCACCGCCAGCGCTTCCCAACCCCCGGTGGAGCCGCCGTAGAGGAAACGCGCCCAGCCTTGTCCGATTCCGCGGAATTGCTTCTCGATGTATGGAATCAGTTCGGTCTCGATCGCGTCGCCATACGGACCGAGATTGGCGGAATTCACAGCGTAGGAGTCGTCGTAGTATGGATTGGCGTGCTGGATTTCGACCACCAGGAAGCGCGGAAATCCCGGCGAGATCCATTGCCGGTAGAACTTGTATGCCTCCTCCTGCTGAATGCGGTTGTAGCCCGCCAGATGAAACCGCTCGCTGTAGTCCGGCTTCAAGTTCGGATCGGGCGGTTCTGTTCGAAAGCCTTCGATCGTCTCCGGAAAATGTCCATGAAAAACGGCCAGCGGAAAATGCGCCTCGGGATGCTCATCGAAACCTTCCGGAACCAGAATGTGCGCCCCCAAGTACATCGGACGGCCCCAGAACGCGCTCAGCAGCTCGCTCTTGATCTTGATGTGGCGGATGTATTTCGTATCTTTCGGTTCGGGAATGGGCGGTATTTGTTGATCCAGCACGATACGAATGGGCGCCGCGTTTCCGCCGCCGAGCGTGAGCTTCTCGGGCTTGCTGTATAGGTTTCCAGGCGCGAGATTCCAGTGCTGTCCTTCCCCACGATCCATGGGTAACTTCACGGTGTGGCCATCGGAACGATGGAACGTTTCGTAACGATGCAGCACAGCCTGCACGTAGTATTCGCCCGGCCTTAGATCGGCGAGGCTCCGCACCGGGTAGCCGAAGGCGTGCTCGTCGACCATCGCCGCGCGGCCAGGCTCCAGTCCGTCCACATCCACGCCGAAAATCATTTGGGACGCCGGCGTATCGTTCACCTGTAATCTCGGCTCGGCGGATGGATTGGTGGAGAGCACCAGCAGCAGGCGTCCATCGATCGGGGCGGCGCTTCGCTCCTTCGGAAAGGAAATGGAAAACCGCGGGGCGGCAAGCGCGGGAATAGCGGCGATTGAGGCCGCCAGTACGATCAGGCACCTTGTTCTCATATGCGTAGTGTAATCCGTCGGCCTCAGAATGCGAACTGCAGCCGAGCGCTTACGCTACGCGGCGGCCCGATGGCGGTGCCTGAAAACAGGCCGGCAAAGTCAATCACATTGATCTCGTTCGTCAGATTTGTGGCGTCGATCTGGAAACGCAGCGGGTATTTTTCGCTCTTGCTTAGAATGATTCCGAGCGAGGCGTTCAACGAGAACAGAGGCCGAGGACGATAGTCGGAGAAGTTGACGCGATTGAGAATCGCCTGGCCATATTGCTGGGCGGCTTCAGCGTACGTGCCGTCGAAATCAATAGGCAAACCCGTGTCGTAATTGCCTCCCATGGCCGCCCAGACGCGCGATGTGATGTTGTAGCGAAACCGCGCCCGCACGGTATTGCGCTGGTCTTGCGAGACCGGAAATACGCCGCTGGTTGCGCTGATCGCTTGCGCCGCATCATCCCCGATGAATAAGCCGCCGGTCACCGGAAAATATCCATTGCCGCGCATATTACTCCAACTCGCGTAGCCGGAGAACGGCCCCCAGCGGGGAATATCGAGCTTGGTTTCGACGCCATAAATGTTCGCGAGGGCGAACGTAATCGGAAAACTCACGCCCGTATTCAACAGCAAATCGTCATCCGGATAGTTGTGATACCTGCGCCAGAAAAAGTTGCTGTTCAGCTTAACTTTCCCGAAGAATCCGCGGCCAAAACCGGCCTGATAGTAGTTCCCCCGCGCCGGCTGCAAGGGCAGACGCAGCACTTGATCGCTCAAGCTTGTCACCGCCGGGGAACTCGAAACCAGAATGTTTTCAAAGGGCGGAGTTTGAAAAATCCTGTCGAAGGACGCGCGAAACACGATCTTGGCCCAGGGCCAATAGTACGCAATACCGGCCCGCGGACTCCATCCGACTTGGTTCACCAGGAGATCGTAGTGATCGAAGCGAATACCGCCGCTCAGCGTGAGATTCTTCCAGTGCAACTCGTCCTGGCCGAACACTCCCTGCTCGCGATCGGCTGCGTGAGCATAGAAGTTGAACGAGCCCGGCGTGTCCGGATCAAACAGAGCTGGATCTGTGATCAGGTAACTCAGGGCTTCCTGGATGGATGCATAATCCGACTCCGCCCCGAATTTGAATTCGTGGATTCCCGCATGAACGGAGATCGTTCCTTTCACATACGCTTCGTGATATGCGCGATCCTGGCTGGCGATCATGGGTGTCGACAGATCGTTCGACCAGAAGCCCGCGGTGAGATCGCGGAACATCGCGCGAAAATCGCCTAGAACGTTCGGCGAAAAGATGTGACTGTAAGAGAACTGCGTTGCGGTCTCGAAGCTGTCCCGATCCTGCCGCTGCCCGGCTTGTTCCTGGACGATCTCATCCGGCACAAGAAATTTGGATTGCTCGCGGCGAACGACGATTCCGATTCGGTCCTTGTCGGTGAGGTCGCGCTCGTAGTGGCCCATAAAATCGACCAGCGTGCCGTGATTGGTGTAGTTCTGAAGGACGGGGGGATCGAGGTAACGGTCGGTGGTGGTCGCCGATCCGCTAAGCGTAAGCGTATTCGCGTCCCAACCGTACTGGCCCTCCAGGTAGCCGCCCGCGGTGTCGAAACTACCTCCCGATGCGACGGCCTTCCCATGGAATCCCGGCCGCTTGTCGCGCTCGGTCTCCACCTCAATCACGCCACCGAGCTTTCTGCCGTATTCGGCTGGAAAGCCGGCGGTGTAGACGCTCATCTCCTGCACATTGTCGGCGTCAAAATCCGGAACGTAGGCAACGGATCGGTTTTCGGTGAGCGGCAACCCATCGACAACGTACTGCACCTGGTACTCTTCTCCTCGCGGGTGCAAGATCCCGTTGGCTTCAAACAGCCAACCTGGTTCCTGATTTACCAACTCGGCGATCGACCGTCCCGGCATGGCCGTCAAGCGATCCTGAATGGCGGCTTCTCCGATTCGTTCGGGTGAAGACGTGCTGCCGGTATCGATCAAAGTCTGGCTGTCGCTGACCGTTACGGTTGATTTCACCTGCTCGACCGCCAGGACCACCTCCAGGGTCTTTGGAATCGCGGAATGAATATCCACCAGCTGCGACGCGGGCGCGAGACCGGCATGCGTCACTGTTACGGCATAGCGCCCGTAGGGAAGGCGCTTCGCGACGAGACGGCCCTCGTCATCCGAGTCGAAGACGCGGCGGTATTGATTGGCGGCGCTCGAAATCTCGGCTTGCGAGTGTACGGGCAGTCCGCTCGAATCCTTCACGGTCAGTCGCAACTCCCCCGTGTCGGTCTGGCCGAATATCCTAAACGAAACAAACAACGGGAGAAAGAGCTTCAGACGGGCTGATCGCATGAGCGTTCACTCCAATATTCCCTTCACTGCCCTTCTGTTCAGCCTTTTTCCGCGCGCCCCCCAAAAAAAGCGTGAACAAGACGTTGCGGAGCGGAATATACAATTGAAGGTAAGCTCATCGGGATGTCGGCTCACCAATCAGACTCGGCTGTAGGACTGCCCTTCAGCGCCGCGAGGGCGTCCGAACGCGCGCCTTCCGCGGTCGAAGAAGAAGTGATACAGCTCTTCGATCAGTTCCGCGACCGGCTGTTACGTTACGCTTTATCGTTCGGCCTTTCTCCCGAGGACGGCGAGGAGATCATTCAAGAGGTCTTTCTCTCCCTATTCCAGCACATACAACGCCGCAAGCCGCGTCACAACTTGCAGGGATGGATGTTTCGGGTGGCTCACAATCTGGCTCTGAAGCGGCGCGAGGCGAACCGCAAGGCGGCGCGGAACGCCGGGGAATCGAGCGAGGCGCTGTCGGCCAGGTTCGACTCGGCGAATCCGGAAGAACAAGCGATCCATTTTCAAAGGCAGCAACGCTTGCGGGCGGTTCTGCGCGCGTTGCCGGAACAAGACCAGTACTGCCTGCACTTGCGCGCCGAGGGTTTGGTGTATCGGGAGATCGCGGAAGTTCTGCGAATATCCCCGGCGGCAGTGTCCGTTTCCCTGGGTCGGTCGCTCGCTCGTCTCAGCCGCGCGGACGGAGGTTAATCATGTTCTCTGAGTACTCTCATTTGTCGGATGAAGAATTGGTTCTGGCGGCGGACGGCGAGTTGGGCTCCTGGCGCGCGGCGAGAGTGCGCGCGCATCTAGCAGCGTGCTGGACGTGTCGCGCCCGCATGCGGCGCATCGAAGAGACGATCGCCGGTTTCGTTCAAATGCGCTCACATCTCGATGAGTCCCTGCCGCCGGTGGCGGGCGCCCGAGCTCGATTGAAGGCGGAGTTGGAAGCGCTGGCGCAAAGTACGAACCAGCGGCGGCCGATTCCCGCGGCCCTGGCCGGTCGTCCTGCCGCCGCGGCGGGCGCGGCTTTGGCGCTGGGTCTGTGCATTCTATTTGTCGCCCAGTTTGGATCGCGGAAGTTCTGGCCGGCATCCCTCAGAGCCGCCGCTGCGATCCCTCGACCAAACCTGACGCCTGGAGCGGTTCGTCCCGTGCTCAAGGATCAGATCTGCCGAGACGAAGCCGGAAATACGGCAGGCATGGTTCCGGCGTCGCTGCGTCGAAAAGTGTTTGAGGAATATGGCATCGGGGACGCCGAACCAACCGCCTACGAAGTGGATTACCTGATCACGCCCGAGCTCGGCGGATCCGACGACATCCAGAATCTATGGCCGGAGCCTTACTCGAAAACCGTCTGGAATGCGCACGTGAAGGACGCTTTGGAAGCGCATCTCCACCAACTGGTATGTTCCGGCCAACTCGATCTCGGCACGGCGCAGCAGGACATTTCGAGGGATTGGATTGCGGCGTACAAGAAATATTTCCACACGGATCGGCCGATCCGCTTTTCCGGCGGGCTTCGCAGAGAGTAGCTCGCCCTCACGCCTTCCGCACATGTTCGGCGATTAGGTTGATCGCCCGGCGCGCGGAAAGCGCCGCGCCTTCCTGCCAGCCGATCACGTGCGTGCAATGATCGCCCGCGAAGACGATCCGGTCGTCAGGCGTCAGGAATTCCTTGTACGGCCCGTTGTAATAGGCGGCGCCCTCGGCGTTTTCTCTTTCGCCCTGCCCCCGGCTTACCCACGATCCTTCGTTGTAAGGAATTTTTCCCCAGCAAACATATATCGGCTTGGCGAGTTCGTGGCTGCGGCCGGGATGCAGTTTTTCGACCGCTCCACGCGAAAGCGCGAGCTTCGCATCCATCGACAATGGAGCGAACTGCTTGGGTTCCACGCTGTACCCGGAAATCACGATGCCCTTCTCGGAGAAAATTCTGGCGCTGGGATACCACACCAGACCGATGTTGGGGTTGGTGAGCCAGGAAATGCCACCGTAGATGTTGTTCTCCTGCTCCCAAAAACGCCTCGATTCCCAGGCGATCTTGAACGCAGAGTCGTAATTCACCTGATCGAACGCGGCCCGAACGCGGGGCGCAAAATCGTTGCTGATCCGCTTAGCGATGTGAAGAGGCAGCGCGCAAACGCAATACGACGCTTCGAGCGATTGCGGAACGCCGCGTTCCCGATAGACGATGCGCACGCCGTTCGAGGTCTTTCGAATCTCCTGAACCGGACAACCGTATTTCACGACGCTGCCGAGACTTTGCGCGAACGCGTAGGGGATGCGATCCATGCCGCCCACCGGCTGAAACATGGTGGCCTGCATATCGAAACTCTCTTCGAACATCAAGCTGCGCCAGAAATTGGCATCGAGCAGCGCGTGCATCGGCAGTGGATCTCGAGTTACCTGCGTCAGATCGGCGGCGCCGGCCAGCTGCCTGGCTCCGGCGCGCAGCGATCCTTGATAGGTGTGGTCCGGTTGGAGATCTCCATACGTTTCGAGGAAGTCCAGCATGCGCTCGCGATCTTCGGAGGTCAGTTGCTGATCGAGCGAACCCTGCTGGATGGTTTTCGCCAGCAGTTCGGAAACGTGGCCGCGCGTATCGTTAATGGCTTGCCGCTGCTCGATGGGCTGGCCGCCGAAGGCGTCGTCGCTTTCCAGGAACGTGCTGCGCGATGTGTTCACTTCCACTTCCAGGGCGACACCCAGCTCCTTGCAATAGCCGAGCATGGTCTGGTGAGTGGAAGGAAGGCGCGCGGGACCGGCGTTGAAGTAATGCCCCTCCTCGAAGTCGCACAGTTGCGAGGTCCCATCCGTGAACTCGATCTTGGTACCGCGGCGGACGCTCCAGTTTCGGCCGCCGGGCCGCTCGCGCGCTTCGATAACGGTACAGTCGAAGCCCGCTTTTCGCATTTCGTAGGCCGTAACCAAGCCCGCAATTCCCGCCCCGAGTATCGCGACCTTGGTTCCTTTGCCCATGCCCGGCGTGATGCGCAACGCCTCCGGAACGGCCGGCGGCGCAGCCAGCAATCCCATGGATCGCATGATGGAGAACGCGGCGCTATATCCTCCGGCGCGCCCCACTCGCAGGACTAATTCCCGTCTCGTCATAAGTCACTCCCTTGGTATGACAGGTTTACGGCGGCAAACAGTCAGAGTTGCCGGCAGCGACGGCGCTGCGATATTTTGAGTAGATCGGGACTCGCTACGCGACGACGTGGGGAGTCTTTCGCAGAAGTTTTCAGCTACTTCCGGGGCCAGCTTCGGGGTGGCAAGACTTGCGGGAGTTGGCCTGATGCTAGCACAGGCTCAGCGGACGCTGCAAGTAGAGGTGGCTTGCTGACGTCACTTGACCTGAGTTACTTCACGACGACGGTCGCCGACGCCGAAGCGCATCCGATGGTCTCGTCTCCGCAACTGACGACGTAGGTGGTGCTGACTTTGGGCCAAACCTCGAGCGAGCCGCTGGCGGGGAACTTTCCGACGGCGTGCAGAAATTCGGCGGGCTGGCCGCCGCTCGCTTCTTTCGCCTCTTCCAGCAGAACCTCTTCGGCGTGGCCGGCGTTCCAAGTGAGGGTCACCTTTTCGCCGGCATGGATCACTTGTGGGCGGGCGATGAAACGCAGAATTCTAGGAGAGCTCGGGCTAAGCGGGCGTGGCGTCTCCAGCGGAAGCCGGGTGAGGCAGCCGATGGCGCCGAAAAGTAAGGCCAAGACGCCTATGAAGGATTTCATGGCGCGCCTCCTTCTTCACTATCCCTGAAGTGCACTCGACGTGCCACCAAGCGTCCCACGCCAGGCGCAAGGATCAAGCAGGCGTGGGGCGCAGCGATGGGTGAAATAGGCCACCGCCTCTGTGTGAGGCGGCGCAACTCACTTAGTTAAACGCCGACTGGTTGTGCAACCAGGATGTGATTGGAAACATCCGACACGCCCTGAGCTGTCCACGCGATCCGCTCCGCTTCCTCGCGTTGCCCGATACTCGGCACCTCGCCATGCAGCACTACTTTGTCGTGGTTGACTTCGACCAGAATGTTCCGATCTTCAATGTTCGCGCTGAGTTTGAGCGCCGCTTCGATCCGCGCCTTGGTATCTCCCGCGCTCACCCCGGAATTAACGCTTATCCGATTCTCCACGCCCTTCACCCCGGCCAGGGCGGCGACAGCGGAACCGGCGGCATCCCGTTGATACTGCCAATCCAGCATCCCTTCCAGCGTGATCCAGCCGCTTTCCACGCCGATTCGAACGCGATCCGGCGGAACGGAATTATTCCACGCCAGCACGTTCGCGGCGGCCCGAGCAAGATCGGTATCGGTGGGGTCGGAGGGTCCGGGCAATCGCACGTCGATCCGGTTGGCGACCGCTTTCACAAGGGCGATGCGTTCGGCGGCGTGCAGCGCTTCCAACTTCTGAGCGCGAGTATCCACTGTTCCGGTAAGAGTCACGATACCGTCTTGGACCGCCACGCCGATCGCGGCGCCGTTCAGCCTGGGGCTGTAGTAGAACTCGCGTTGAACATCGTCTCGAATATGCACATCGCTGCTCATACCCCCTCCTTATGCAGTTCCAAGTGCAATCCGAGAGCCACTTTCCGCGCCCGCTAAAACGTCCTGTGCTTGAGCCGAGCCAGACTGAATTTCGCCGTTTCAGCCACCGCCATGACGGTCATCACTCCCGCCTGCACGGGATCGGAGACCACCAGATCCGCCGCGGCGGGGACGCTCCCGGCCATATTCAAACTCACCACCAGCATGCCTTGGGCCCGGACTTCGCGAACCGCGCGCTCGATATCGCCGCCCATCAAGGAGCCCGCCAATACCAGGGCTTTCATCCTCGGCAGGCGGCCGCAAGCACGCACCGCGTCCGCCAACGGCTGCTCGCCCACCAGCGGGATAGTGTCCACCGAGATATGTTCGCCGCGGATGTTGTGCCGATCCGCTTCCGAGATCGCGCCGATGGCAACCTGCCCCACTTGCGCGCCGCCGCCCATGACGATGATGCGTTTCCCGAAGACCGTCTGAAAGGTCTTCACCTGGGTAACATTCCGGACGATGCTAAGCTTCCGCAGGTCTTCGATTAACGGCTCCGGACCTTCGGTGACATCGATCTCGAAATAGGTTTGGCGCTCCTCGATGATGTCCACGGACGTGATGTTGCCGCCATGCTGCGCGATAACGCCGGTGAGCTGATGAAGAATGCCTGGTCCGGGGTCTGCCTCTACCAATACGCCGATGTTTTGCTTCATCCCCAAAGTCTACAGCTTCTCCTTTACACATCTGTTTCTTTTTGCAAGGCGACGCGGGTATCGTCAAAGTTCCAGCTTGCCCATGAACTCCATCTCACTCAGTTCGAAATCTTGGGCGAAGACAATCCGGCCGATCTGCGCCTCGAGTCGGACTCTCCCATCCTTCTTGGAGATTTCCGCGGACAAAGGGAAAAGATAGACGATCACCAAGCCGCTTTCCTGCTGGAACACCTCGACCCTGACCGGCCTCACATCCTTTTTGCCCTCGCGCTTCAAAGCGGCTAAATTCTTCAGAGGCTCGCCCAATTGCGTGGGATCACCCTTTATCTTGGCGGAGGGAACGCCGTAGACGGCAATGCTATAACCGTCGCCCTGCAACGTGGGAGGCTCAAACTCATGGGATTTCAATTCCGCGAGCCGCACCGGGAGAGCGCTCTCCCAGCGCAGTTTCAACGTAATGGGGCGCGAAAGAGACCGAGGGCTGCGGTCGTCGCCTCCGGGGCCCGAGAAGACGTTCGGTGAGACCGTGGGTCCGCTGCCCTTCGGATCCACCCCCTCATTGCCAATGCCGCGGGGTTGTCCCATTTGTCCGCCTTCCCTGAGCTGGTCCTCGGTTAGACGGCGCGTAATAACGGCTCTGATCTCTTTCGACCAAGGTGACGCGGCGAGGACCTGCCTGGCGTCCTCTTGAGTCCACTGGGCGGCTGGCGTGATCTTCCAGGCCGGATCCGCGGCCATCAGGTGAGCCGCAGCCGCCATTGTGACGAGCGATTGCATCAGGAAATTGCGCATCCGGTTACTCCGAAAAAGGCGCCGCGCTAGAACTTCACCATCACTCCAAGTGAGAGCTTAGCTTCGCTGCGGCGCAGGTCCGGGAACCAGACACTGTTGAGTCCGCCACCGCAGGCCGCCTCCGCCGCAGCCAAAGTTCCGGTTCCCGCTGTCGCGCCTGAAGCGCAGGTATAGTATTGCGGCAAGCCGTTATTTCCACCCGGAGGCGTGACCCCGCCGCGCCCCGCGAAATACGGGACGTCGGAGTGGCGATATCCAGTCTCGATCCACCAAGTGATGTACTGTCTGGGCATGTACTGGAGCGTAACCGTGCTATCCCACATGTGGGCCTTCTGGCCGGGATTTTCCGTAAAGTATGGCGTGCCGGATGCAGCCGTGGCCCCATCGATGGGCGGCAACAGCGTCAGGTAGCGGCCGTAATTGCTCATATCTCCGCCGCCGATCGTGAGGCCAAACAGGTCTTTATGGAACCACATCCGGTCATAGAGCATCCACCCTACAAATGATGACCTGTTCGGGCCGCCGGTGCAGGTAATTCCTCCACCGTACTGGCATCCGGCGTCTCCGGTGAGGGAGAAAGCCATCTTCGAGAGACCGGTGCTCTCTGGATTGCTGTAGTACCGGACCTCGATGCTATCATCCGTGTGAATCCGTTGTGTCTTGGGAAGGCCCAGGTTGTCTTCCCCATAACCATATTGGTTGGCGACGAGCTTGAACCATTCTTTCGGCAGCCAAAGAAGCTGTCCTCCCAGACCGGGATGGCCGTTGAACTTGGCGTAGGATTGCCACCCGTTGATGAACCAGGGTTCGATTTTCAGCTTGTTGGTTGGGAACCACTGCGCGCGCACGCCGTTGAAGAACCAAGGTGTGTTCGAAGATACATAGGACGGCTGGTAAGCCCAGTTATCGAAATTATAGTAACTGAAAAGGCCGATGTACGACACGAAGATTCCGGCGTCGATATTGAGTCCGTGTTGAACGTTGAAGTGATAGCCGCCGTAAGCTTCTGAAACATATTTGTAAGCACTCTGGAGGTCCCACTGGCCGACTCCGCCTGTATTCCCCGGCGCAGAGCCGGTTGCCGAGCTTGCGTCGTTGCGCGGCGTCGTGGTGGCAAACAAGCCGTCCATGAATAGGATCCGGCCGCGAACGTTTTGCCAATGGAAATCGCCGCCGACGCTGGCCTGCTCGATCTGAACTTCGCCCGAACGGAACGATTCGGTCGACCCGACGATGGTGTGATCGATCGGCTGGTTGAAATCCTCCATGTAATGCGTATCGAACCGAATTTCCGGAGTGAAGAACTTCGTATCGAGCACGGTGTCTTTGGTGCGTGCGGATCCGTTTAGCCAACTGAAATCGCCGTAGGCGAACGGCGTGAATTCATCGTCGGCCGGAGCGGGTTCGGGGGTTTGCAGAGCGTCCGGCATCCGGTGTTCGGCCGGGGCGACAGGCGCGGGTGGCGTTGCTACCGGACCAGCCCTTCCTCCGGCGGATTGTGGGGTCTGAGTAGGCGCCTGCCCCAGAGCCGCCTGAGTCTGAGAGAGGGTTGCTACTGGAGGCAGATCGGCGAACGGGGTCAACGAAGCGACTAGAGGCCCAGCGATGCTCCTGGCCGTCACCTGTGGCGCGCTGGCATCCTTGGCTTCCGTTGCGGCCGCTTCTAGTGCCGCGAGGCGTTCCTCCAATCGATCAATGCGCTCGAGCAATTGTTTTTCCCTTTCGGTCAGGGGCTGGTTGGACGATATCTGTGCTGCCCGGGGCACGTCGGTCGAGATTTCGAGTGAAAGATCCACCCGCGCGATCAGGCCGGGGGCCACTTCGACATGCGCCGACGATTTCTGGAATCCATTCTTCGAGGCGGCAATTTCATAATGGCCGGGCTCCAGGTTCGTGAATGTGAATTTTCCGTCAGCGCCGGTTACCGTGGCATGATCCGTTCCCTTGTCCAAATTGCGTGCCATGACTTGCGCTTCCGCCATCGGCTTCCCACCGGCGGAATCGAGGACGACGCCGCCGACCAGGCCAACCGGCATTTGCCCGAAAATCGGCATTGCCGGCGTTATAGACCACAAAGCTACGCACGCTAGCGCGGAGCCTATAGTCGGTAAACTGGGAAGCTTCTTGGCGACCGCCGCGACTGCCCGCCAAAAGCGAATCGCCTGACTCATTTCCCGCACTGTTTTGTCGTTATTCATAATTTTCTCCTCCTCATTCGCGACGCTGTCGGTCAGGTTCCGCAGGTGTTTAACTCCAAGAACTCGTAGGGGTGGTGATGGCGAATCCGTAGTTGTAGATTGGCAACTAACGAAGGGGATTTGCCACGCTGCTCTGTGTTGTCGAGAGCCGACACAGGACAGACGACAGTCCGGAATGCGCGCCAGCATTTAACCTTCGACATGGAAGTTAAGCCCGTTCCTGAGACTGAACGCAGAACATCCTGCATTCAACCAGCCACTTCAGCGTAGCTACTGAGGCCTAAAGAAAGAATAGAAAGGGCGTGAGAAATGTATAAATAAAGCAGTGGTGACGGCAGCGAGGACTGCGCGTCTCGAGATACCCAACCGGCCGCGACGTATTCGCGCTTACTGAGAGTTTCGCAGGTCGACTTGAACCACTTGGCCGTTATCCAGGCGGACGGTTCCGAGCGGCCGGCCCTGCGCCCAATATTGGCAGGACTCGCGAAGATGGCCGTCGTCATCCGGAATGCTGACGCGAGACTCCGGAACGCCGAGCGCGGCCAGCATTTCCTTCTCGGTGGCGCCTACGTGCAAGCTGCTTAGCTCCTCGACGGATGGCTCCTTAACGGCTGGTACAGGCGTCCCTTGCTCGACCACGGGCGTCGGCGGTGGGATCGGGGCCAGCGGGGCGGAGGCGGCTGGGCGCGCTCTAGCCGAATGCGCGCGGCTGGTGTGCGTCCCAACGACATCGGACGCGGCCCCGGCGCCGATCGCTGGGCCAGCCGAGGTTTCCACCGGGGCGGCCCCAGTGCCCACGGGAGCGATTTTCTCGTTATCCGGCACGGGCTTGGTTACCGCTGCCTTCGACTTTGCGCCCGCTGACGATGCTGTGGATTTGTCGACATCGCCA
>Ga0302325_10003026_pt1 | contig 40076 bp, 27 predicted proteins | sample Palsa_T0_2_FD_201948 | JGI IMG/M metagenome (GOLD analysis project Ga0302325, IMG submission 201948) | Peat permafrost microbial communities from Stordalen Mire near Abisko, Sweden - Palsa_T0_2 | ecosystem: Environmental > Terrestrial > Soil > Palsa > Peat permafrost | place: Sweden: Abisko...
CGGGATGGTACGGAGTGGGCCAGGCAATGCGTTCCGCCGATGCGGGATTGCTGCGGGAAATGCTCGATGCATGGCCCTTTTTTCGCGCTACGGTCGACAACTTGGAAATGGTGTTGTCGAAATCGGATATGGGAATCGCCGCGCGCTATCTCACGCTGGTCAAGGACCAAGCGATGGGCGAGGTGTTATTCGGACGCATTCGCGATATGTGGCTGGCGACCCAGGAAAGCCTTCTCACCGTGACAGGGCAAACACGGCTGCTGGAAAAGCATCCGATGCTGGATGCATCGATTCGGTTGCGGCTCCCCTATATTGAGCCGCTGAATTTGCTTCAGGTTGAACTGCTGAAGCGTCATCGCGCCGGAGAAACGGACCCGCGGGTACGTGAAGGCATTCAATTATCGATCAACGCCATCGCGACGGCTCTGCGAAATAGCGGTTAGAGGAGCCTGTCTGGGATGCCCGATAAGGAGTTCGGACCGTGGAATCCAGGCATCGAATCGCAGGTGCCGAAGGAATTGTGCCACCTCGCCACGATCTTTCGGCCCGAGAACGTTTTTACCGGCGTTGCCGCGGCCGCCGAGTTGCGCGGCCTGACCGGATTGAGTTTGAGCGAATTGGTGGTATTTCGCCCGCAACGGCTGGCGCTGCACGAACTGTTGGTGCGGATCACCGCGGATTTCGCCGTCCCCGACGGCACTCGGATCGCGGATCTCGGTTTGAATTTTCGCGAGATCGCGCGGCAGCTGCTGTCGCGCTACCTCGAGCCCGCGATGGATACCATCACCGCGGGCTATCGGCGTGCGTTGCAAGATGCGAATGCCATCATCGAGCCCGCACTGTCGGGCTTGAAGCGCAATTGGGGTCTGCAAGAGATCGCGGAATTCGAGAAGTTGGCCGCCGCCGCCACCAATGCGGCGGGCGTTGCGGGATACAAGAGCTTGGCGCGCGTCATGGCGGCGCTATTCACGACGCAAGGATCGGCATGGGGCACGAGGGATCTGATCGCTTCGATGACCGCCGCAATGGTCGGCAACGATTTCGGCAGCGACCGCATCGGTGAGGCGATTGCGCCGCTGCTGCAGGCAGCGGCGCGCGAGGAAGGCTACAAGCTTCTGCCGCGCCAGGAACATCCCGTCGTAATCAATACCAAGGGCCCCTCGGCGTCGGGCAAGAGCACATTGCGGCCGCTGCAAAAGAAGCTCGCCGGCGATATCGGCTTGCAATGGAGCGATTTCGCGCTGATCAGCCCCGACATCTGGCGTAAACAGCTGCTGGACTACGCTTCGCTCGGCGCGGTCTATAAATACGCGGGCGCATTTACCTCGGACGAGGTGCAAATAATCGATCAGAAGCTCGATCGCTACATGGCATCCAAAAATCGGCGCGGCGACATGTCGCATTTGCTGATCGATCGATTTCGCTTCGACAGCTTCGCGCCCGATTCGGCCGAGGCGGGCAGCAATTTTCTGACGCGATTCGGCCAGACGGTCTATTTATTCTTCGTCATTACGCCCCCGGAAATGTTGGTGGAGCGGGCCTGGAAGCGCGGTCTCGAGTTCGGCCGATACAAGGCCGTCGACGACACCTTGGCGCATTCAGTGGAGGCGTATTCTGGGATTCCGGATGTGTTCTTTACGTGGGTGTGCCGCAGCGACAAGCGGATACGATTCGAGTTCTTGGACAATACGGTCCGTCTAGGCGAGCGGCCGCGGACCGTGGCCTTTGGCGACAACGAAACCTTTAACGTCTTGGACGTGAAGGCAACTCTCGACATCGACCGCTATGCACGCATCGACGTCGATGCCAGCGCGGCGGAATACCTCTATCCCGACGTTAAGCTTCTCGCGGCCGAGAATAATGTGGATTTCCTGAAGCGCTGCGTAAAGAGCTTTCATTGGGTAAATTTTGCCGAGCAGGCGAGTGGTCAGGTTTATTTGCGCATCGAGCGCGGTCAGCCGGTTCAAAAGGATCGCATTGCGTTTGAAAAGGCGATTCAAAGTCCGGACACGTTGGCGGCGATTCGCGCCGTAGCGCCGGATGCCCTTGGCGGCAACGTGCCAGACGCGCCGCGCGCAGCGGGCCTGAGCGCCAAAGATGGCCAGGGACTGCCGCCGACACTCGGGCAGTGGGGAGCTCTACCCTAGAAACCCGCAGTGACGATCGACGTGCGCCGCCAGATCGAGCGTGTGCTGGCGCGTAAGGCGCTCCGCCAATTCCGTGTCGCGCTTCTCCAATGCTTCGATGATTTTCAGATGATCGATGATGGATCGGGCCGCGCGATCGCTCTGCGTGATCGTTGCGCGGCGAATTGCACGCACGTGCAGCAACAGATTTTTGGTGGCATCGACGATCATCTGCGAGCCACCCAAGGCGATCACCGCGGTGTGGAAGGCGATGTTCGCATCGGAGTACTCCCCCAGGTGTTCGGAGGGGGGCGAATTCTGAAACTCATCGAATAAATGCCGCAACTTGGCGATGTCCGCATCGCTGGCGTTCAACGTTGCGAGCCGGGCCGCCATCGATTCGAGCGCCGCCCATATTTGAATCATTTCGATCATCTCGCGCTTAGACTTGCGGATGATATAAATGCCGCGCCGCGGCACGGTGCGAATGAAGCCTTCCTGTTCCAGCAGCGACAGCGCCTCGCGAATCGGCGTGCGGCTGACGCCGAGCGCGTTGGTCAATTGGCGCTCGTCGAGCCGCAATTCCTGCTGCGGATCATAGATATCCGTATCGGCGATGGCGTTCTTCAGCAGCGCGTAGGCTTGATCGCGCAAGCTGGTCGCATTGAGCGGGGCAAGTGCCAGCGGCGTGGCCGACGTGGTTCTTTGAACCAGCGTTACTATGGAATTCATAAGGCCTCCAAAGACTCTCGCCGATTTATTAATGGATGTCGGGCAGGAGTAACGCCCGCAGATATATTACATTGCAGGCAAGATTTTCCCAGTGCTTTGCGCCGTAAAGTTAAGTTGATTCCAAGCGGTATCCCATTGCTTGACACTTTGAAACGCGTTCATATATGGTATACCACGACCACGGGACGTGGCTGGTCTATTCTCGAATTTAATGGTTCGAGCGTCGCTATTGGAATATGCAAAGTGGATCACCCTCGGCGATAACAAGCCCTAATCTGCGCGGAATGCGCGATTCTCGGCGCCAACACGGAAAATCACAAAATGAATGAACAGGTTACCGCTAAATCACCTTTCGCGAATCCTTGGATACAATTGATCCTCGGCGTCATCTGCATGGCTGCGGTGGCGAATCTGCAATACGGCTGGACTTTGTTCGTCAACCCAATTGATGCCAAGTATCACTGGGGACGAGCGGCGATACAGGTCGCATTCAGTCTATTTGTGCTGCTCGAAACCTGGCTCATACCGATCGAAGGCTACATGGTCGATCGCTTCGGTCCCAAGTGGGTCGTGGTCGTCGGCGGCCTCCTGGTCGGTATCGCATGGGTGATGAACTCTGTCGCAAGCTCATTGCCGCTGCTGTATTTTGGCGCCGCCATCGGCGGCATCGGCACCGGCTGTGTCTACGGCACGTGCGTGGGCAACGCGCTCAAGTGGTTTCCGGGCAGGCGCGGACTGGCGGCCGGCATTACCGCTTCGGGATTTGGCGCCGGCGCCGCCATCACCATCGGACCGATACGAAACATGATCGACACCTCCGGCTACGAGCATGCGTTTTTGACGTTCGGACTCATCCAGGGCGGCATCGTATTTGTCTTGGGATGGCTGCTGCTGTCCCCGCCGCCCAGCCTCGCGGCATTGGCCGTCAAGCCCAGCCAGACGACGCACGGTTATACACCCGGCGATGTATTGAAGAGCCCGGTGTTCTACGTGATGTATGTCATGTTCGTGCTGATCGCGGCCGGCGGTCTGACCATGGCAGCATCGATGGCGCCGATTGCCGATGATTTCAAGATTTCGAAGATCCCGGTCGACTTGTTCGGCATGCTCATGCCGGCGCTGGGATTCGCACTGTTCTTGAATCGCATTTTCGATGGTGTCGGACGGCCATTTTTCGGTTGGCTCTCCGATCGAATCGGCCGCGAATATACAATGGCGCTGGCGTTTACTCTTGGGGCGATCGCGCTGTTCACCTTGAGCCAGTCGGGCAGGAATCCTGTGGTGTTCGTGCTGCTGACCGCCCTGTATTTCGGCGTCTACGGCGAGATATTCAGTTTGTTTCCGGCGACCCAGGGCGATACCTTCGGTTCCAAGTTCGCGGCGGCGAACAACGGAATGCTGTACACGGCCAAAGGTGCCGGCTCATTGCTGGTTCCGTTCGCCGCGCTGCTTGCGAAGGGACATGGCTGGAATTTCGTGTTCATGATTTTCGTCAGCGGCAACATCATTGCAGCATTGATGGCGCTGTTCGTATTGAAGCCCATGCGCGCGGCGCATTTCGCCAAAAGCCGGATCGCCTTTCCGGGATCGGCTGCGGCGCGCGCCGCGCCCTCACGAGCTAGTTGAGACGATGCCTCGATTCATGCATTCGGAGATCCTATGGCCACTGTAAATCCCATCTCGAATCCGCCCAAGGCCACGACGGCCGAAGATACTTTGCAACGGAAGAGCCGCGATGCGAGCGTGATTTCCGGCGGCCACCTGGTCGCGAAAGCGCTGAAGAACGAAGGTGTGGACACCATTTTCACTCTTTGCGGCGGTCACATCATCGACATCTATGATGGCTGCGTCGATGAAGGAATTCGCATCATCGACGTACGGCACGAGCAGGTGGCTGCGCATGCGGCGGACGGCTACGCGCGGCAGACTGGCAAGCTCGGCTGCGTGGTCACCACGGCCGGACCGGGTTGCACAAATGCGGTCACCGGCGTCGCGACAGCGTTCCGTTCGGAGAGTCCAATTCTGCACATCGGCGGCCAGGGCGCCTTGACCCAGCACAAAATGGGGTCCCTACAGGACCTGCCGCATGTCGAGTTGATGACGCCAATCACGAAATTCGCGGCGTCAGTGTCGAGCACCGAGCGCGTGGCGGACATGATTTCCATGGCGGCGCGAGAGGCATTCAACGGCGCGACCGGTCCGGTGTACCTGGAAATTCCGCGCGACGTGCTCGATCGCGAGGTCGACATCGCCAAGGCTGTGATACCACAGCCGGGAAAATATCGCGCATCCACCAAATCAATCGGCGACCCGCGCGACATCGAAAAGCTGGCGGATTTGCTGGTCAATGCCGAACGCCCGGCCATTCTGTATGGTCAGCAGGTGTGGACCGCCCGCGGCCACACGGAAGCGATTGCACTGCTGCGCGGTCTGGATATTCCAGGCTACTTCAACGGCGCGAGCCGCGGCCTCCTGCCGCCCGGCGACCCGCATCATTTCGATCGAACCCGCACCCAGGCCTTCGCGAGCGCCGATGTGCTGGTCATTGTCGGTACACCGTTCGACTTTCGCATGGGCTACGGCAAGCGCATCAGCAAAGACTTAAAGCTGGTGCAAATCGACATGGACTATCGCACGGTCGGCAAGAATCGCGACATCGATCTCGGATTGGTGGGCGATCCAGGCGCGATCTTGGGCGCCGTGTTGGCGGCGGCCGGCGGGCGCATCAAGGGCGACAAACGCCAGGCGCGGCAGCAGTGGCTGAAACAGCTGGGCGATGCGGAAGTGGTGGCGGCCGATAAGCTGATGCCGTTGTTCAAGTCGAATAGCGTCCCGATTCATCCGTATCGGGTCGCCTACGAGTTGAACGAATTTCTGGCCGACAACACCATTTACATCGGCGACGGCGGCGATGTGGTCACCATCTCGGCGCAGGCGGTGCGGCCGCGAAATCCCGGCCAATGGATGGATCCGGGCGCACTGGGCTCGCTCGGCGTGGGTACGGGTTTCGCGATCGCCGCGGGCCTCGCAAATCCACAAAAGGAAGTCCTCTGCTACTACGGCGACGGATCCTTCGGCATGACGGCCTTTGATATGGAGACCGCGAATCGATTTGGCGTGCCCTATATCGCGGTGATCGGCAACAACTCCGCCATGAATCAAATTCGCTATGGCCAACTGGCCAAGTACGGCGAGCAACGCGGCAATGTCGGCAATCTCTTGGGCGACGTGCCGTTCGGCAAGTTTGCGGAAATGCTCGGCGGCTACGGCGAGGAAGTGCGGGATCCGGCGCAAATCGCGCCCGCGCTGAAGCGTGCGCGCGAGTCGGTGCACAAGCTGCGCAAGTCCGCCGTGATCAACATCTGGGTCGATCCGCGCGAATATGCTCCGGGCACTAAAAATCAAACAATGTACAAGTGACGGGTCGCGGGAGCATCCATGGGTAAGGCGTTAGACGGCGTCCGCATTCTCGACTTCACGCACGTGCAGTCGGGGCCGACGTGTACTCAATTGTTGGCTTGGTTCGGAGCCGACGTGATCAAGGTCGAGAAGGCCGGCGCGGGGGATATCACCCGCGAGCAGCTGCGCGATGTGCCGGATGCGGACAGCCTGTATTTCACGATGCTCAATCACAACAAACGTTCCGTGACGCTCGACACCAAGAGCGACCAGGGCAAGCAGGTATTGGAACGATTGGTGCGGCATTGCGATGTCCTCGTGGAAAATTTCGCGCCCGGGGCGCTGGATCGTATGGGATTCACCTGGGAGCGCATCCAGGAACTCAATCCACGCATGATCGTGGCCTCGGTCAAGGGCTTTGGACCCGGCCCATATGAAGAGTGCAAGGTGTATGAGAACGTCGCGCAATGCGCCGGCGGATCGGCCTCGACCACCGGATTCGATGACGGGCCGCCTCTGGTGACCGGCGCGCAAATTGGCGACAGCGGCACCGGGTTGCACCTGGCGTTGGGGATCGTCGCCGCGCTGTATCAACGCAATACCACGGGCCGCGGGCAAAAGGTGCTGGCCGCCATGCAGGACGGCGTTTTAAACCTATGCCGCGTGAAGCTGCGCGATCAACAGCGCCTGGAACGCACCAAGGTCATGAAGGAATATCCGCAATACCCGAATGGCAAGTTCGGCAGTGCGGTGCCGCGCGCCGCCAACGCCTCCGGCGGCGGGCAGCCGGGCACCATTGTGAAATGCAAAGGCTGGGAAACCGATCCGAATGCCTATCTGTACTTCATCGCTCAAGCGCCGGTCTGGAAAGCCATCTGCGAGGTCATCGGCAAGGAATCCTGGATCACGGATCCGGATTTCGCGACGCCCAACGCGCGCTTGCCAAGATTGACGCAGGTGTTCGCGGCCGTGGAGGCATGGACTTCCACCAAGACCAAGTTCGAGGCGATGGCGCTGCTCAACGAACATGACATTCCCTGCGGCCCGATCTTGTCGATGGAAGAACTGGCGCATGAGCCTTCGCTGCGCAAGACCGGAACCATCGTCGAGGTCGATCACCCGAAGCGCGGCAAATATTTGACTGTCGGCAATCCCATTAAAATGAGCGATAGCCCCACTGATGTCACGCGCTCGCCGCTGCTGGGCGAACACACTGACGAGGTGCTCATGGAATTGGGATTTGGGGCCGCGGAAGTTTCCGAGCTACGATTGAAAAAAGTAATCTGAATCGCGCGGACTTCAACAGCTTGCTGCCAAGCGCTACGCCTTAGCTTCCGAGGAAAACTGCAACATGTCACACGATAAGAGCGCCGTTCGTAAAATTCTCGATCAAGCCAAGGCCGCCGGCCGCGAGGCACTGACGGCGCCCGAGGCGCGCGGCCTCTGCGAGGCGTACGGAATCACGATTCCAAAGGAAGGCGTGGCAGCCTCCGCGGACGAAGCTGCCAAACTGGCCGAAAAGATCGGCTTTCCGGTGGTGATGAAGATCGTGTCCCCGCAGATTCTGCACAAGACCGAAGCGGGCGGCGTGATAGTCGGCGTGAAATCCGCGGAGCATGCCAAAGAGGCTTACACGACCATCGTCGGCAATGCGCGCAAGTACGACGGCAAGGCGGAAATTCTCGGCGTCCAGGTTCAGCAAATGTTGACCGGCGGGCAGGAAGTCATCATCGGCGCGGTAACCGACCCGGCATTCGGAAAATTGGTGGCGTTCGGTCTCGGCGGCATCCTGGTGGAGGTTCTGAAGGACATTACGTTCAGGCTTGCACCGGCGTCGAAAGAGGATGCGCTATCCATGCTGGACGGCATTCAAGCGGCCGAGATTCTACGCGGCGTGCGCGGCGCCAAACCCGTGGATCGCGCAGCGCTCTCGAACATGATCGAGCGGGTGTCCGCGTTGGTCGCGGATTTTCCTGAAATTTCCGAGATGGATCTCAATCCTGTATTTGCGACCGATCGCGGTGCGACGGCTGCGGACGTTCGCATCGTTCTCAATTTCAACCCCGCCCCGCCGCGCGACCGGCCCAGCCAGGCGGCAATCGTGGAGAAGATGAACCGCATCATGAAGCCGAAGGCTCTGGCAGTCATCGGTGCGTCCGCGGAGAACGGCAAGATCGGCAATTCGGTGATGAAGAATTTGATCAACGGCGGCTACAAGGGTCAGATCTACCCGATCCATCCCAGCGCCGAGAACATCATGGGCAAGAAAGCCTATAAGAGCGTCAAGGACGTGCCGGGAGACATTGACGTCGCCGTATTCGCGATTCCGGCAAAATTCGTGGCGCAAGCCCTGATCGAAGTCGGCGAGAAAAAGATCGCCGGCGCCATATTGATTCCGTCCGGTTTTGCGGAGACCGGCAACGTCGCGGGACAGAACGAATTGGTGGAGATCGGCCGCAAATATGGCGTGCGCCTCATGGGCCCCAATATTTACGGTTTCTACTACACGCCGAGCAACCTGTGCGCGACTTTCTGCACCGCTTACGATGTCAAAGGCCACGCAGCGCTGTCCTCGCAATCGGGCGGCATCGGCATGGCGATCATCGGCTTCTCGCGCTCCGCCAAGATGGGCGTTTCCGCGATTGTCGGCCTGGGCAATAAATCCGACATCGACGAAGATGATTTGCTGACCTTCTTCGAGCAGGACGACAACACCACCATCATTGCGCAGCATTGCGAGGACTTGAAGGATGGACGCTCGTTTGCGGAAGTGGCAAAGCGCGTCTCGAAGAAGAAACCCATCGTGGTATTGAAAGCCGGGCGTACCAGCATGGGCGCGCGCGCGGCGAGCTCGCACACCGGAGCGCTGGCCGGCAACGATAAGATCTATGAAGATGTGTTCAAGCAATCCGGGGTCATCCGCGCACGCTCACTGCGCGATTTGCTCGACTTTGCCCGCGGCATCCCGGTCCTGCCCACTCCCAAGGGCAACAATGTAGTCATCATCACCGGCGCCGGCGGATCCGGCGTGCTCTTGTCGGACGCCTGCGTGGACAACGGCTTGTCCTTGATGGCGATGCCCGCCGATCTCGATGCGGCATTCCGCAAGTTTATTCCGCCGTTCGGCGCAGCCGGGAATCCGGTCGATATCACCGGCGGCGAGCCGCCGGCGACTTATCAGAATACCGTGCGTCTAGGACTCCAGGACCCGCGCATTCATGCGCTCATCCTGGGTTACTGGCACACCATCATCACCCCGCCGATGGTATTTGCGAAACTCATGGTGGAAGTGGTCGCGGAAATGCGCGCCAAGGGAATTGAGAAGCCCGTGGTGGCCTCGCTCGCCGGCGATGTCGAGGTCGAGGAGGCTGCGGAGTATTTGTATCAACATGGAATCCCGGCCTACGCCTATTCGACCGAGATTCCAGTGGCCGTTCTCGGCGCCAAATACAAATGGGCGCGCGGCGCAGGACTGATTCCGAACGAGTAGGTCCCTCAGTTTCACAGCGCCGGCCGCATGAAGATAGCAATCGTTGGCGTCGGTGCAATCGGCGGCTATGTGGGGACTCGGCTTGCGCTGGCGGGAGAGGACGTCACATTCATCGCACGCGGAGCAAATCTCGAGGCGCTGCGCGCTCGCGGCCTTCGGCTGGTCAACGCCGACGGCAGCGAGGAGCTGGTGCCGAGAGTCAAGGCTACCGACAGCTACGCTGAAGCGGGAGTTCAAGACATCGTCGTATTGGCGATGAAGGCGCATCAGGTCGAAGCAGTGACTGGAGAGGTGCCGAAGCTGTTTGGCCCCCGGACCATCGTCATTCCCATGCAGAACGGCATACCGTACTGGTATTTTCATGGCCACGGCGGCGCATTTGCAGGCATGCGGGTCAATAGCGTCGACCCGAGCGGCGAGATTTACGACAAGATCCCGTGCGAGCGTGTCATTGGCTGCGTGGTATATCCGGGCGCGGAACTGGTTTCCCCTGGCGTGATCAGGCATGTCGAGGGCAATCGATTTCCGGTTGGCGAGCCCGACGGCACGACCAGCGAGCGCGTGACCCAAGTTGCGCGCTGCTTCGTCAAGGGCGGAATGCAGGCCCCAATCCTGAGCGACATCCGCTCGGAAATATGGCTCAAGCTATGGGGTAACCTCAGCTTCAACCCCATCAGTGCACTGTCGCGCGCTACTTTGGCGGGAATCTGCCAATATCCACCCAGCCGTGCGATTGCGGCTGCGATGATGAGCGAGGCACAAAGCGTCGCCAATCAGCTCGGCGTCAAATTCCGGGTCTCGCTCGAAAAACGCATCGCGGGCGCTGAAAAATTAGGTCACCATAAGACTTCAATGCTGCAGGATGTCGAGGCGGCCCGCGCGCTGGAAATCGACGCGTTGCTCGGTTCGGTGGTGGAACTGGCCAGACATACCAACACGCCGACGCCGCATATCGATACGGTATATGCGCTGACCAAGTTGCTGGCCAAATCGTTGGAACAGGGGAAATTGTAGTGCGGAGTTCAAGTTCGATATGAATGTTCACGAATACCAGGGCAAGGAAATTTTGCGTAAGTTCGGCGTCGCGACGCCGCGCGGCGTGCCTTGCTTCTCGGTCGCCGAGGCAGATTCGGCGGCGCGCCAACTCGGCGGAAAGGTCTGGGTGGTCAAGGCGCAGATTCACGCCGGCGGGCGCGGCAAAGGCGGCGGCGTCATGGTCGCCAAGTCCTTACAGGAAGTCCACGACTTCGCGACCAAGATCTTGGGCATGACGCTAGTCACGCATCAGACCGGGCCTGAAGGCAGGGTCGTGAGGCGGTTGCTGGTGGAAGAGGGCGCCGATATCCGCAAAGAACTATATGTCGGCATGGTGGTCGACCGCTCCACGCAACGCGTGACGTTGATGGCGAGTTCAGAAGGCGGCATGGAAATCGAGGAAGTCGCCGCGCACCAGCCGGAAAAAATACACAAGGTTGCTATCGACCCGGAAGGCGGCTTGACCGACACCCAGGCCGATGAAGTCGCCAGAAAGATCGGCGTTCCAGACGCGTCCATCGCGCAGGCGCGGACTTTCATGCAAGGGCTGTATCGGGCGTTCGTTGAATGCGACGCCTCGCTCGCGGAAATCAATCCGCTCATCATCACCGGTAACGGCAACGTGCTCGCGCTGGATGCCAAGTTGAATTTCGACTCGAATGCGCTGTTTCGCCATCCGGACATCGTTGCCATGCGCGATCTCGACGAAGAAGATCCCGCGGAGGTCGAGGCTTCCAAGTACGATCTGTCGTACATCTCGCTGGGCGGCAACATCGGCTGCCTGGTCAACGGCGCGGGCCTTGCCATGGCGACCATGGACACGATCAAACTGTTCGGCGCGGAGCCCGCCAACTTTCTGGATGTCGGCGGGGGTGCGACCGCGCAGAAGGTGACGGAGGCATTCAAGCTGATGCTGAAGAATCCCGCGGTGAAGGGGATTTTGGTGAACATCTTCGGCGGAATCATGCGCTGCGACACAATCGCAGAAGGCGTCATCGCCGCGGCCAAAGAAGTGAAGCTCAGTGTTCCGCTGGTGGTGCGCATGAAAGGCACAAACGAGGAGCTGGGCAGAAAGGCGCTTGCAGCCTCCGGCCTGCCTATCATTTCCGCAGACAACATGGCGGATGCGGCCAAGAAAATTGTCGCTGCCGTCAATGGCCAGCAAGGGCGGCCGGCATGAGCATTCTGATTGATCGAAACACCAAGGTGATGACCCAGGGCATTACGGGAAAGACCGGCGCATTTCACACGCGGCTATGCCGCGACTACGCCAATGGTAAAGCTTGTTTCGTCGCCGGAGTGAACCCGAGTAAAGCTGGGGAGAATTTCGAGGGCATCCCGATCTACGGCACTGTCCGCGAGGCGAAGCAGCAAACCGGTGCGACGGTTTCGGTGATCTATGTTCCGCCGCCCTTCGCGGCCAGCGCCATTGATGAGGCCGTTGATGCGGATCTAGATTTGGTCATTTGCATCACGGAGGGCGTGCCGGTGCGCGATATGATCGCGACGCGCAACCGGATGCGCGGGAAAAAGACCCTTCTCGTGGGTCCGAATTGTCCCGGGGTGATTACACCGGATGAAATAAAAATTGGCATCATGCCTGGACACATTCACAAGAAGGGCCGCATCGGCGTTGTGTCGCGTTCGGGCACTCTGACCTATGAAGCAGTGGGTCAGCTGATGGATCTCGGCTTGGGGCAGTCAACCTGCGTCGGAATCGGCGGGGATCCAGTGAACGGCTTAAAACATATCGATGTGATGCGTTTGTTCAACGATGATCCGGAAACCGATGCCGTGATCATGGTGGGCGAAATCGGCGGCGATGACGAGGAGACCTGCGCCCGATGGGTCAAGGCCTACATGAAGAAACCTGTGGTGGGCTTCATTGCCGGCGTAACGGCACCGGCAGGCAAGCGCATGGGACATGCTGGCGCCATTATCTCCGGCGGTAAAGGCACGGCGACTGAAAAGCTGGCCGTCATGGAAGAATGCGGCATCAAAGTCACGCGCAATCCGGCGGAGATGGCGAGCTTGCTCAAGTCCGTGTTATAGCGTGACACGCTTCGGTCACTAATACCCTTGCGCCGGTCCCCTAAGGCATTGCTGCGGCGCATGTTTGATGCGGCAATCGCATCCGCGCAGCCGGCAGTGTGCGTTCCACCCCATCTTCCGCATGCGCCGCGGGGCAGATTGATCGTTATCGGCGCGGGCAAGGCTTCCGCCGCAATGGCTCGGGCAGTGGAGCTGAATTGGCGCGGAAGCCTGTCCGGGCTCGTCGTCACACGCTACGGCTACGCAGTGCCTTGCACGCAGATTGAAATCGTCGAGGCTGCGCACCCTGTCCCGGATGCCGCCGGTATGCAGGCGGCGCAACGCATGCTCGAGCTGGTCGGCCATCTGTCTGCCGAGGACCTGGTGCTTTGTTTGATCTCAGGCGGCGGTTCAGCATTGCTGCCGCTGCCCGCGCAAGGCTTGACGCTGGATGTTAAGCAAAATGTCAGCCGGGCCCTGTTGGCATCCGGCGCCACGATCAGCGAGATAAATTGTGTACGTCGCCATTTGTCCGCCATCAAGGGCGGACGGCTGGGTGCAGCGTGTTATCCCGCGCAAGTGCTGACGCTGCTGATTTCCGACGTACCGGGCGATCGTCCGGTCGACATTGCTTCGGGTCCGACCGTAGCTGATCCCACGACGTGCGCGGACGCGTTGAGTATCGTACGCCGCTACGCCATAGAACTTCCGCAAGCAGTGCTTGGACTGCTCGAGAGTGGACGCGGAGAATCCGTCAAGCCGGGCGATCCGCGGCTCGCGCGTGTGCGCACCTTTACGATCGCCACGCCGCAAATGGCCCTGGAGGCCGCCGCGGCCGTGGCTCGCGATGCGGGATTCGCAGCCCATATATTGAGCGATGCAATCGAGGGTGAAGCCAGGGACGTGGGCAGCGTATTTGCGGGCATCGCACGCCAGGTGGCCGAGCGCAATCAACCATTCGCTGCGCCTTGTGTGTTGCTGTCGGGTGGCGAGACCACGGTGACCGTGCGCGGCAGCGGACGCGGAGGGCGCAATGTGGAATTCATGCTTTCCCTTGCCATTGCGCTCGAGGGGCATGGGCGCATTCATGCCCTGGCCGGCGACACCGACGGTGTCGATGGATTAGAGGAAATCGCCGGCGCCTACTTGCGACCCGATTCGCTCGAGCGAGCCAGGGGCCTCGGACTGAGACCCAAGGACATGCTGGACGACAACGACGCGCATAGTTTTTTCAGCGCGCTGGATGATTCCGTCATCACCGGCCCCACGTTGACCAACGTCAACGATTTTCGGGCCATCCTGGTCGAATAATACCTGCCATCCGTTGTCAGGATTCAGGTGAGCCAGGCGCTGTGGCGCTCGCGTTGAGCGATCAGGGCTCTCAATCTGGTACGCTTTCGTTCGGATGGAAACACCGCTGTCACCCCTCGAGTTCGCGCGCCGCGCACGCAAGTTGCACGGCCAGCGCGAAGCTGTGGTCGACGGCGAAGTACGGCTTACTTACGCCGAATTTGGCCAGCGATGCGATCAGTGGAGCGCCGCCCTTGCGAAATTGGGCGTGGGCAAGGGTGACCGCGTCGCAACGATAGCGCCCAACACCCATCAACATCTGGAGCAATTCTACGCGATACCGCAACTCGGGGCGGTCATTGTGCCGATCAACTATCGTCTGTCGGCGGAGGATTTCGTCTACGTGACCGAACATAGCGGCGCCACGGTGCTGTGTGTTCATGCCGACTATCTGGACGCCGTCGACAGCGTTCGCACGCGCTTGCCGGGCGTGCGGCATTTTGTCGCTCTGGAAGGCGAGAAGAGCGGCTGGTTGTCGTACGAGTCGTTGCTGCCAAGCAGCGGCGCATCTTTCGAACCGCCGCAAATCGCGGAAACGGATCTACTGGCGATCAACTACACCAGCGGCACCACATCGCGCCCCAAGGGTGTGATGATCACCCATCGAAATGCCTGGATGAATTCGGTTGGCGCGCTGGCACATTGGCCCATGACGCCGGCTGACCGGTATTTGTGGACGCTGCCGATGTTTCATGCCAACGGCTGGACGTTTGTCTGGACCGTGACGGCCGCCGGTGCGGCACATGTCTGCCTACGTGCCGTCGACGCGGCGGCGGTGTACACCTTGGTGCGGCGCGAACGCGTGACGCATCTTTCCGCCGCGCCCACCGTGCTCATCGGCATTGCGAACGGCCCGGTGGAGCAACGTGCGCAACTGCCTCGTGGCGTACGCGTGATTACTGCCGGGGCCCCGCCGGCCGCCGCCACCATCGAACGAATGGAATCCGATCTCGGCTGGGACGTGCTGCATGTGTACGGACTGACCGAAACGGCGCCGTTCATCAGCATATGCGAGCCTTTACCTGAGCACGCTGCACTATCCAGCGCCGAGCGCGCGACCATGAAAGCTCGCCAAGGAGTCGAGTTGATCACCTCGGGCGAGCTGCGCGTCGTGGATGGCGACATGCGCGATGTGCCGCAGGACGGCTCGACCATGGGCGAGATCGTTGCAAAGGGCAATGTCGTCATGAGCGGCTATTACAACGATCCGCAAGCGACTGCTGCGGCATTTGCGGGCGGCTGGTTTCATTCCGGCGACGGTGCGGTGGTGCACCCGAACGGCTATATCGAGATCCGCGATCGCTTCAAGGACGTGATCATCAGCGGCGGCGAAAATATTTCCTCGATCGAGGTCGAGGGCGCGTTATTGCGGCATGCAGCGGTGCTCGAGGTCGCAGTGGTCGGCATGCCGCATGAGAAATGGGGAGAATCGCCGCACGCATTCGTGGTGCTGCGTGCCGGGGCGTCCGCGACCCAGGAAGAGCTGCGTGACTTTGCCCGCACTGCGCTGGCGCATTTCAAAGTTCCGAGCGCATTTCATTTCGTGAGCGAACTGCCGAAAACGGCGACTGGAAAGATCCAGAAATTCGTGCTGCGAGGAAGGCGCCCTGCGATAATGCATCAATGAATTGCGCGGAGCGTTAAGTTTTGACCACAGCCCATTTCACCGACGCCGAACGGAAGATCACGCTTATCGGCGTGATGATCGTCTTCTTGTTGTCTGCCTTGGACCAAACCATCGTGTCCACGGCCATGCCCGTGATCATCAGTCAATTGCATGGCCTGGAGTTGTATGCCTGGGTAACCACGGCATATCTCTTGTCTTCGACGGTGATGGTGCCGGTGTGGGGAAAGTTGGGCGACTTGTATGGACGTAAGCCCGTGTTGCTGGCCGGAATCGGCCTGTTTCTGTTGGGCTCATGGCTGTCCGGCCTCGCGGGAGAGTTTGGAACGTTGCCGCTGTTGGGCGGCGGCATGGTGCAACTCATTGTGTTCCGCGCCATTCAGGGTCTGGGCGGAGGCGCGCTCTTCACGACGGCATTCGCCATCATTGCCGATCTGTTTCCGCCGCGCGAGCGCGGTAAATTTGCGGGCTTGTTCGGCGGTGTCTTCGGCATCGCCAGCGCCATCGGCCCGTTATTGGGCGGCTACTTTACCGACCATGGAACGGTATCCATCGCCGGTCATACGGTCGAGGGCTGGCGATGGGTGTTTTACCTCAATCTGCCCTTGGGCCTGATAGCGCTGTTCATGGTCATCGCCAAGATGCCGAAGCTGTCGCACGCCTCGAAGGGGAGCATCGATTATCTCGGCGCGGTGCTCATCGTCGCGTCCTGTGTGCCGCTGCTTCTGGCGCTGACCTTCGGCGGCCAGAAATATGCGTGGGGCTCGCCTATCGTGATCGGCTTGTTCGCCATGTTCTTAATCTGCGCAGTTCTGTTTGTGATCGTGGAAAAAAGAGTCAAGGACCCGATTATCCACATGGAACTGTTCGGCAACAAAGTGTTCACCTGGGCCAACACCGCCGGCTTCTTCTCATCGATGTCCTTTCTCAGCGTCGTGGCGTTTCTGCCCTTGTTCATGCAGCTCGGTCAGGGCGTGCAGGCCACGACCAGCGGGCTGTCGACCTTGCCGCTGATGATAGGCTTGATTGTGGCGGCGACGGTGAGCGGACGGCTGGTGACGCGCACCGGCCGCTACAAACCATTCATGCTTGCCGGAATGACCGTGCTGTTGATTGCGACAATATTGATGAGTCAGATGACCTACAGCACGAGCCGGCTTGATCTCGGCTGGCGAATGGCACTTCTCGGCATGGGCCTGGGTCCTTTGCAGAGCCTGTACAGCGTCGCCATTCAGAATGCCGTGCCGATGAACCGAATTGGCGTCGTGACCAGCGCCAATCAGTTCTTTCGCCAGATCGGCTCCACCGTTGGCGTTGCGATTTTCGGCACGCTCTTGACCAACGATCTCAATTCCAAGCTTGCGGTTTGGGCAGCGTCGAGCGGATTGCCGTCGATGAACCTGTCTAAGTTGCGCAGCCTGTCGGTCGATGCGCAAATCCACTCGGGGATGATGGACCTTCCGGTGGCGATTCGCGTGCTGATCGCGGATTCGGTGACGCACGTAATCATGTTGAGCATCATCGTTGTTGTCGTTGCGCTCACCGCGACCTTGATGATACCGGAGCTGCCGATGCGCGAGCGGCCCAAGGTCCCGCCGAAGGATGCGGTGCCCGCCGACGCGCACTTATGACGCGCGGGCTTTAAGGCGCTGCGGCCATCATGGCCTGAAAGTTCTCGCTATAAAACTTAGTCTTGGCTTCCTCCGAAATGTCCTTGAACGTGCGCTCGAACCGGCCGATCGGATCGTCGGTGCCCTCGGGATGAGGATAATCGCTCGAAAACATGAACAGTTCCGCGCCGGCGTCGCGGATCAGACGACCGACATCCTCGCCCGGAAACGGCGTGAATTTCACCGCCCGGCGAATGTACTCAGATGCGCGCATCGCCAGCGCCTCCACGGACGGGTCGGTTTTCCTGAAGATTTTTTGGCTGAGGTCCAGGGTGCGCAAGTACTCCGGCACCCAGCCGGCACCGAGTTCGATCACGCCGCCTCGCAACTTGGGAAACCGCGCAAATACCCCGTCGAACACCAGGGCCGTGAGAAACTGCTGCGGCCCCACCGACAGCAGCATGAAGTCGCGCACGCGAAGATTCTCGCCGCCCTCGGCGCCCGTGATGTCCTTCGGTCGCGGTTGGCCGTTATTTTCGTAGGCGGGGATCTTGGTTGGGCTGTTGGGGCCGACGTGCAGCAGGAAGGGCACGTTTAGATCGCAAAACGCCTGCCAGACGAGATCGAAATCGGTGTGGCCCGGTGACTTGTCGCGCACAGGCATGCCGGGGATCCAGAACGCGCCGCATCCGAGGCGAACGCCTTCCACCATTTCCGCCACGCAGCGCTCGGGGTCAGCCAAAGATACCTGGCCGGCCGCAATCAGTCGCGAGTCCTGGCCGCAAAATGCGGCCATTGCGCGATTGTGGGCGCGGATGCCGCCATAACGCACATCGGGATCCTCGTGATGCAGATACTGCGTCGCGGAAAAGGTCGAGAACACGAGTTGCCGATTGAAGCCCAGATCGTCCAGCGCCGCCTTTCTTTCCGCCGCATCAAATGCGCCGGGCGCATTCCAGCCTTTCAGGCCCTTCACAACATCGATTGCCGCCGTGCCCCTGGCGGCACGCTGCTTCTGTTTTACCACCGCCTCGTTGATGACCTCGAAGCTCTTGGTTCCCGACTTGAGCAAGCTCATCTCAGGAAGCTTTGCCTGGATCTCCCGATCGGCGAAATTGGCAATCCAGTCCTTGGTTTCCATGATGTGGCTGTCGGCATCGCAGTAGGGACGATTGGTTGCATAAGTCATGGCTGTCCTCGGCTGGATCTTATTAGACCCAAATTATAATTATGCACCGAGCAAGTCAAGAAATGCCCCGGGCAAGTCAAGAACTCGACTTATCCTTCCTCGGCTTGCGCGCCGGGCGCTTAACGTATTTGAGCTGCAAGGCGTTGTTGCCGCCGATGATGAAATCGCTCCAAATCTCAGCGGCGCGGTGCGCGGCAATGCCGCTGCTGCGCAATGCGCGCGCCGATAGAATCGGCGCGTTGACCGTCATGGTCGAACAGACGCGCGCCACATCGCGCGGAAAGCCATACACCTCGGCGCAGCGCTTGGTGAAATAGTCGATCATGACGCCGCGTTCGTCGCGGTCCTGGCGTTTTGCCAGACCGGCAATCGATCGATCGCTGGCGAGCAAGCGCATGATGGGACCGCGTTCGTACAGATATTCCATGGATCGAAGGTTGGAGCGGTGAATGACCTCCTCATAGGGTACGTTTTTGGGCAAGACGCCGAGGCCGCGGCCGCGTAAAAAGCGGTACTCCCGCTCCACCAGGGCCTTGAATAAGTCCGCAAGGCGCGGAAAGTATTTGTAGATGAGGGGCTTGCTGATGCGCGCTTCCACAGCGACGGCCTCGAGCGTGCAACTGGATAGTCCACGGCTAACGATGAGCGCTACGGCGCTGTCCATGATCTGCTCGCGTCGCTTCTCCGGCGACATGCGCTGTGCGCGCTTTCTGACGGGCATGGACCTAAGGTCTCCAGGTGAATTTGAGCCAAAAAGACGATTCTACGCCACTCTTCCAAGGTATTCATTTTGCCGGCGTGCGGGTTGACGTGCGCCGTTGCCGGGTGCGCGGCAAATGCTAACAAAAGGCGAGTAATGCTAATCATTTTTTGTTGCGGCCAGCGCCTTGCGGGCAGCTAATACCTTGCACGCTTCGAGCGTGCTCGAGCCGCTCCAAAAAAACATGCTGCTGTTCAGGGAGAGACGGATGAAAAAGCTTCTCGCAATCGCTTCGGTGCTTCTCCTTTCGGCCGCGCTGACATTTCCGGTCACGGCGCTATCGCAAACGGATCCCGGCGTTCGCGGCGGTCCGATCAACGGGCAGCCGGGCGCGACGCAAGGCAGCCCGCTGCCGCTCGCTTCGGTGAATGCGAACGCTCCCGCGGGGATTCTCGAGTTCTTCGACAACGGCCTTGGCCGCTTTCAAGAGGTGGAAGTTGTCTCGGGCGGCGTGAACAACGGCCTCGGGCCGCGCTTCAATCTCAACAGTTGTTCCGCATGTCATGCGCAGCCGGCGGTCGGAGGCAGCAGTCCGCCCAACAATCCGGAATTCCAAGTTATTACGCAAGGCGTCGCGTCCGGGTCCACCAATACACTTCCGTCATTCATAACTGCTCACGGACCGACGGTGGTGGCGCGCTTTCCGTTCTTCACGAACTCGAACGGCAATCCGAACAAAAATGCGCCAAACGGCGGAGTAGAGGATTTTTTCACCGTGTCAGGCAGGCCGGACGCAGGTAGTTGCAATCTGCAGCAGCCTGATTTTCAGCAGGCGCAGCAGGCCAACAACATCATTTTCAGAATTCCAACGCCAACATTCGGCGCAGGACTCATCGAAAATATCGATGACTCGACGCTGATCGCAAATCAGCAGGCCCAAGCGGCCAATAACCTTGGCATCGGCGGGGTGTTCAATCGCAACGGCAACGATGGCACGATCGCGCGCTTTGGCTGGAAGGCGCAAAACAAATCTCTGCTGCTTTTCGCAGGCGAGGCTTACAACGTTGAAATGGGCATCACCAACGAGATATTTGCCCAGGAGCGGCCGCTGCCGCAGGAAGAGCAGGGCGAGGGACTACCCGCGAGTTGCTTGAATCTTTCGGGGCACGGTTATCCCGAGGATGCGACCAACTTCAGGGTGGCGCCGAACTCAGATCAAGCTGCGCAGAACGCCCAGGTCCCGTCGGACATTGTGCTGTTCGCGGAGTTCATGCGGCTGCTGGCCCCGCCGGTGCCCTCGACGAATGCTCCCGGAGGAGCGCAGTCTATTTCGAACGGCTCGTCACTGTTCAGGGAGATAGGCTGTTCTACCTGCCACACTCCGGCGATTCGCGCCACTCAACCCTCGAACATTACGGCCTCGCTGGGCAATGTCACGGTAAACGCCTACTCGGATTTTGAGATTCATCACATGGGCAACGGCCTTGCGGACAACGTGTCGCAAGGCGGCGCGGGCGGCGACCAATTTCGAACGGCACCGTTGTGGGGGCTCGGACAGCGAATTTTCTTTCTGCATGACGGCCGCACGACCAACTTGTTGACTGCGATCGCGGATCATCGCAGCAATGGTTCAGAAGCGACGCAAGTGGCGGAAAATTTCGCATCGCTGTCAGCCGGCCAGCAACAGGCAGTTCTGAACTTCTTAAGATCGCTGTAACCGGCGGCGGCGATGATGGCATGATTTCATTGCGATTGCGGCTGTTGGTATTTTTCGCGGCATCTCTGCTGGTGGATACCGCGGGGCGCGGCGCGGCGCAGTCCGGGCCGCTGCCGGCGGGCGTTATCTTGGTGAAGGGGGCGTGGTCCAGCGCCGCTGGGACGCCAAGCTCGTTGCCCGAGGACGGCACGATCTCCAACGGCCGGTACGACAACGCCTACTTCGGGCTCGAGTTCGACATTGGCAGCGATTGGATCCAGCGCTATCAAGGGCCGCCGCCTTCCGACAGCGGTTACTACGTGCTAGCGCAAATTGAGCCAAAAGGCCCGGCTCTTCAGCCCGGTATGGGTCACGTTCTGATCGCGGCCCAAGATTTATTTTTCAGTTTGGCGCCCGTGCACAGCGCGTCGGAACTCATCGACTACTATCAGCAGCATCTCGGCGCCGATTACCGGGTGGAACGAGCCCCGACCAAGGTACGGATCGCCAACCGTGATTTCGTCCGCCTCGACTATCTGTCCGCAGTAGCCGGATTGCATTGGCATGTGGTGGCGACGGAAATCCGTTGTCATGTGGTGCAATTCGTATTCACCGGGTCGAGCTCAATAGAGCGGCTGGTTGAGAGCGTTAATGCCAGGATCCAGCCCAACGACAGCGCTCCGGTGTGCCAGAAGGATTTCGCCACTCCCGATACGGTGCTGGAACGCGAGGATCCTGTTTTGCCGGAGCCGCGATTCAACCCGGTTCCCGTGCGGATCGTCATCGACAAGGAAGGAAGGGTTAAGCACATGCATTTCCTGAGCGCCTTTCCGGAACAGGCCAAGACCATCGGAGACGCGCTGTTGCAATGGCGATTCAAACCCTACTTGCTCGGCGGCCAGCCGGTCGAGGTCGAAACCGGGCTGCTATTCGGCCGATCGGCGCGTCCCAACTCCGCGGCCCTGCATTAGAACGTTGAATTGCTGTCGCCCTCGGACGACATCTGCACTCCGGTCGGATCACGGTGTAGTTTGTGTCCACCTGGAGAACATCAATGCGCCACAAACCGGACATAACACATGATGCCGCCGTCTCCCTGCTGCTGCTGAGGGACAACTCCCTGGAACGGCGAGTGTTGAAAATATTAGAGTTGGTCGAAGCGGGAACCACCTTTGCGATCCGCGACTTAGCCGCCGAGTTTCGACTCAGCCCGGGCTATTTGCAGCGATTGTTCAAGAACGAAACCGGCATCTGTATGGGCGAGTGGTTGAGCGAGCAGCGTTTGCAGCGCGCCGCCTATCTTCTTTCGAGCAGCTACATGAGCATCAAGGAAATCACTCACGCGATCGGTTACGAGCACACCTCCAGCTTCATTCGCGCGTTCGAACGCCGCTTTCTGCAGGCGCCCGCGCGCTATCGAAAGCAGCGCGAAGGCAAGTACGAGACGGAAGGCGCAAAGCGCATTAAGGCAGCCTGAAGGCATTGCGTCAGCCCGTAGGTCACGTCGCTTCGCGCCCTGACGTATACTTGGCGGATGCCGATTCACCTTGGACGAGACAAGAAAAACGAAATCAGATCGCTGGCGATCTTGAGTCTGTTGACGTGCATAGCCTGCGCCAGCGCAGCTGCGGCGGATTTTGGAGCTTCGAATCCGTTTTATGCGCCGAGCACACTGCCTTTCGGCGCCCCGCCGTTCGATAAAATCAAGGACGGCGACTATCAGCCGGCAATTGAGGCGGGTATGGCGCAACAGCTGGCCGAAATCGACAAAATCGCGAACAACCCGGCAGTCCCGACCTTCGAGAACACCCTGGTCGCCATGGAGCGCAGCGGCCGCCTGCTGGCGCGCGCCTCAGCAGCGTTCAACGGCGTCAGTCAAGCGAATACGAACCCGGTGCTGCAGAAAGCCAAGACCGCGTTGGCGCCGCAGATAGCCGCGCACATGGATGCGATCCGATTGAACAAAATGCTGTTCGGCCGCATCGCCGCCATTTACACAAAACGCGCTTCGCTGAAGCTCGATGCCGAATCGCTGCGTCTGGTCGAAAGACAATACGCTGAATTTGTCCATTCGGGCGCCAACTTGTCAGACAACGCCAAGGAGCAGCTAAAGACGCTGAATAAGGAGCTGTCGTCGCTCTCTGATGCGTTCTCCAAGAAATTGCTCGAGGCGACCAAGGGCGGCGCCTATGCCACGCAGGACGAATCCGCCCTGGCGGGTCTTAGCGATGCTCAGCTGGCAGCAGCGGCGCAAGCCGCCAAGGGCCGCAGCGCCAACGGTTACCTGATTCCCCTGCAGAACACCACGCAGCAGCCGGTGCTCGCCACTCTCCGCGTTCGCGCGACGCGCGAGACCATCTTCGGCAATTCCTGGAACCGTGCGGAACGCGGCGATGCAAACGACACGCGCGACATCATCGCCCGCATCGCGCAGTTGCGTGCGCAACGCGCGCGGCTGCTTGGCTTTGCCAGCCACGCTGCTTGGAAACTCGAGGACCAGATGGCCAAGACCCCGGAAGCCGCCCTGCAATTCATGGACGCTCTGGTGCCGATGGCGACCGCCAAGGCGGCTCGCGAAGCGAAGGACATTCAAGAGGTGATCGACGCGCAGAAGGCGGCCTTTACCTTGCAGGCGTGGGACTGGGACTTCTACGGAGATCAGGTGCGCAAAGCGAAATACGATCTCAACGACGCTGAGATCAAACCGTATTTCGAAATCAACAACGTGCTGGAAAACGGCGTGTTTTTCGCTGCAACCCAGCTATACGGTATTACGTTCAAGGAACGCAAAGACATTCCAGTCTATGAACCCGATGTACGCGTATTTGAAGTCAGCGACGTCGACGGCAAACCGCTGGCGCTGTTCTATTGCGACTACTTCAAGAGGGACAACAAGAACGGCGGCGCTTGGATGTCCGAGTTCGTCGGCCAGTCGAAGCTGCTGGGGACCCTGCCCGTCATCTACAACGTCGCAAACCTGCCGAAGCCCGCCCCGGGAGAAGCGGCGCTGATTAGTTTCGACGACGTGACGACCATGTTTCACGAATTCGGTCACGGGCTGCACGGCATGTTTTCCAACACGCGCTATCCGACACTTTCCGGTACTTCCACCGCGCGCGATTTCGTGGAATTTCCCTCGCAGTTCAACGAACACTGGGCGATCTATCCGGCTGTGTTCAACCACTACGCCAAACACTATCAAACGAGCGCACCGATGCCTGATGCGTTGGTCGCAAAGATCAAGAAATCGAAGAACTTCGCGGAAGGGTACGGGCTGACCGAGTTATTGGCGGCCGCCGAACTCGATATGCAATGGCATGTACTGACGGCAGACGCGCCCTTGCAAGACCCCGATGCATTCGAACAGCAGGCTCTCACAAAGACGCATTTAAACCTGCCGGCCGTGCCGCCACGCTATCGATCCAGCTACTTCAGCCACATCTGGGGCAGCGGCTACTCGGCCGGTTACTACGCCTATCTATGGACTGAGATGCTGGCCGACGATGGCTATCAGTGGTTCGATGATCACGGGGGCCTGAGTCGCGCCAACGGCGATCGATTCCGGCGCATGATCCTATCGCGCGGCAATACTGAAGATCTTGCCGCCATGTATCTGGCCTGGCGAGGCAAAGCGCCAAGCATCGATGCCATGATAAAGTATCGAGAGCTCGCGCCCGCGCCCTAGTACTATTGTCCGACGCTGGCGAAGCCTTTGCCCTCGGCGACCAACTTCTCGAGCAGCGGCGATACCTTGAGCCACTTGCCGCCGGTGGCAGCACTGTATTTCTTGAGTTTCTCCAGCGCCGTTTTCAAACCGACTTCGTTTTCCGCCCAGAACATCGGCCCCCCCCGGTAGGCGGGGAAGCCGTAGCCATACAAGTAGACGATGTCGATGTCGCTGGCGCGGTATGCCACGCCTTCGTTCAGGACATCGCAGCCGACGTTCATCAACGCCAGAAAGCAGCGCTCAACGATCTCCTCATCCGTGAATTTTCGCCGCGCGATGCCATATTCCATCGAAACTTTTTCGATGATTTCCGCCACCACCGGCGATGGTCGCGGCGTTCGATCGCCCGGCGCGTAATCGTAGTACCCGGCCTGGGTCTTTTGCCCCATCCGCCCCATCTCAACCAGTAAGTCGGCCGAGCGCGTGACGCGTCCATCGAACGAAGCAGGATCGCGATCCTTGCGCGACTTGTATCCCACGTCGAGGCCCGCGAGGTCGCTCATTTGCAGAACACCCATGGGCATGCCGAAATTGCGCAGTGCCGCGTCCACCTGTTCGGGCATGGCGCCCTCCAGCACCATGAGCGATGCCTGATAGGCGTATCCACCCAACATGCGATTACCGATGAAGCCGTCCCGATTGCCGCAGACCACGCCAACTTTGTTAATGCGTTTGGCGATGTCGACGACGGTGACCAGCACGTCCTGCGCTGTCTTCGCGCCGCGGACGATTTCCAGCAAGCGCATCACGTTGGCAGGCGAGAAGAAGTGCATCCCGACCACATCGCTGGGCCGCGAGGTCGAGTCGGCGATCTCGTCAATGGACAGGTAGGACGTGTTCGAGGCGAGAATTGCACCCTTCTTGACTACTTTATCCAGCTTTGCGAACACATCTTTCTTGATGGCCATGGTTTCGAATACCGCTTCGATGACCAGATCGGCGTCGCGCAGGTCGTCGTAGGAAAGCGTGGGCTTCAACAATCCCATGCGTTGCTGAACCTGCTCCTGCGTCAGCTTGCCTTTGGCGGCCGTATTTTCGTAATTCTTGCGGATCACGCCCACACCCCGATCCAATGCGTCCTGCTTCATTTCGAGCAGCGTGACCGGTATGCCGACGTTCAGAAAATTCATTGCGATGCCGCCGCCCATCGTGCCCGCGCCAATGATTGCCACCGACTTGATGTCGCGCTTCGCGACGTTCTTGTCGAGATTCGGCACATTGGCCGCTTTGCGCTCGGCGAAAAATACATGCTGCAGGGCCTTCGACTGACTGTTTTGCGCGCACTGCAGGAACAATTCGCGCTCGCGCGCCATGCCTTTGTCAAAGGGAAGCGTGGCCGCCGCTTCCAAGGCGTCGACGATGCGCTGCGGCGCGAACAAATTTCTCTTTTCCCTCGCAACGCGCTTGCGGGCTTCGTCGAAAAATCCTGAGGGAATCTTGCCGGCGTCGACCTCAAGGTCGCGAACCTTGCGCAATGGAGCCTTGCGAGCCGCGAGACCGCGCGCATAGTCGAGGGCGCCTTCCAGCAGGTCGCCCTCGATGATCTTGTCGATGACTCCGGCTTTGGCCGCTTGCGTCGCGGGAACCGGATCGCCTGAGACGATGATCCCGAGAGCGGCCTCAATCCCGATCAGGCGTGGCAGGCGTTGAGTTCCGCCGGCACCTGGGAGCAGACCGAGCTTGACTTCGGGCAATCCGATTTTGGCGGCGGCGACGGCGACGCGATACTGGCACCCGAGCGCCACTTCCAAGCCGCCGCCGAATGCGGTGCCATGTATGGCCGCGACGATGGGCTTCACCGAGCTCTCCACCGCGTTGATGGCCTCGTGCAGTCCGGGTGACAGCGGCGGCTTGCCAAATTCAGTGATGTCGGCGCCTGCCATGAAGGTGCGGCCTTCGCAAGCCAGAACACCCACTTTAATCTCAGGGTCCTGCGCGAGCTTTGCGACGCCGTCGATGAGAGCGGCGCGCACACCGACACTTATGGCATTGACCGGGGGATTGTTGATCCAGATGATCCCGACGTTGCCGCGTTTTTCGAATCTGCCTTGCATGGTCTACTCCAATAGAAAGCGAAAGCTTAGCAAGCCTCCGCTATGTGTGACGAATCGTCGGTGCCTAGCGTCCGACCCGCCGGCCGCCATCGACCAGGTGAACCTCGCCGGTGGTCTTCGATGCCACAGTTCCCAAATAGTAGATGGTTTCGGCCACCTCTTCGGGGAGCACCAGGCTGCTGAGCGCGGATGTCGAAGCGTAATTGTGCAGCATCGCCTCAAAGCGTTCCGGCCCCAAGCCGTTTCTGAGCCAGGGCGAATCAACCATTCCGGGAGCAATTATATTCACCCTGATCTCAGGACCCAGCACCCGCGCCAACGCCAAGCTCAGCGCATTCAGCGCGCCCTTCGACGCGATGTAGGCAAGGCTCGAGCCGCCGCCGATCAAAGGGGCAATGGAGGATACATTGACGACGGCCCCGTTCGCGCTATTTCGAAGCAGCGGCGCGAATGCGCGGATCATCTGATAGGGTCCGATCACGTTGACCGCGTAAATATTTTGAAAATCAGCCGCGCTGAGGCCGTCGAGATCCTTCAAGTCGACGAATTTCGTTGTCCCTGCATTGTTCACCAGCGTGTCGCAGCGCCCGAAATGCGTTTTGACGCGCCTCGCCAACTCAGTGCATTGCCCATCATGGGAAACATCGGCCCGCTCGATCAGCACATCGGCGCCATGTTCGCGGCATATTGCGGCAATTTTCTCCGCCGGCTTGGGATCCTTCGAGTAGTTCACGCACACATCCCAGCCGCGTTGAGAAAACAAAATCGCGCTTGCGGCGCCGATGCCGGACGATGATCCGGTGATGACGCAGACTTTCTTGTTCATGAAGAATCCTTGGGAGCACGATTCAGACTTACACCTAAGCGTGCGCAATATTGGCACGCTCAGCCGCGCGGGTACATGGCCGCCGTTTGACTGGATGGCGCCGAGAGCCGCACACTTGGGTCCGCGAAAAAACGCGCAAGGCTGCGCCTTCGGGGAGAATTATGAAATTGTCATTCCGTTCGTTGGCTCTCGCAGCAGCGGCCTTCGGCGCACTTGCCGTTTCAAGCCTGGCGCAAGCCCAAGCGCAGCCCGCGCCGGCCGGGGCACCCAAGCCGGCTCAGGCCCGACCGCGCTTCCTGCCGCAGCTGACGCCGGAGCAGATCGCCGCATTGCCGAAGTGGACGGAATTGACCATGACCACACGCGATGGGGTCAAGCTCGCGGCGAATGTCTTTTTGCCAGGCGGCGGGGGTCCGTTCCCCGCGGTTCTATCGCGAACGCCTTACCTCAAAGATGCGCTCGGTGATTTGGCAGGCTACACAGCCAAGAAATACACGGATGCCGGCTACGCCTTCGTGATGCAGGATGTGCGCGGCAAGGGTCATTCCGAGGGCTTCTATGAGGCATTCATTCCCGACCTGGAAGATGGCTATGACACAGTCGAATGGGTCGCCAAGCAGCCCTGGTCGAACGGCAGAGTCGGTATGGTCGGCGCCTCCGCACTGGGGATCACCACCAACTTGGCCGCCATGGGCGCGCCCCCACACCTGGTGGCGGCCTACGTGATCGTCGCTCCATACGACCAGCTCCTCAATACCTTCCCGGGCGGTGTTTTAAAGGACGAGGACACGCTCGGCTGGCTGAAGGGGCAGGGAGAAACCCAGGCGCAGCTCGATCAGGTTAGCGGCAGCGCCACGAATTCTGCATTCTGGAACGAGCATGCGATGACCACGCAACGCAAGTTCATTCGCATCCCGATGTACAACCAGGGCGCGTGGTACGACATTTTCAATGACGGCAATGTTGAGAATTTCCGCTGGCTGCAAAACTCCGGTTCCAAGGGAGCCCGCGGCAATCAGAAGCTGTACATGGTGCCGGCGGGACACGGCGGGTTGGGCGGCGACCAAAGCGATGTTGAATACAATCAGCCCGGTGCGCTGGTCCCGCCCACCGAGGAGATGCGCTGGTGGGAATATTGGCTGAAGGGCATCGACAACGGCATCATGAAAGAACCGCCCGTCACGCTGTTCATGATGGCCTCAGGGCGCAAGGGGCATCCGTCCGCGGCGAGCCACGTGTTCAAGTCTCCGAACTGGCCGCCTGTCAATCATCCGACCGCCTACTATTTGACCGGCGACATGCATCTGTCCACTAGAGCGCCGACTGCATCGGACGCCAAGCTCACCTACAAGTTTGACCCGGCGAATCCGGTCAAGACCTACGGCGGCTCGAATTTGCTGCAGACCGCGGGGCCGCTCGATCAACGTCCTATTGGACAGCGCCAGGATTACCTGCGATTCGAAACTGCGGCGCTCGAAAAGAGCGTCGCGATCGCCGGCCATGTGGACATGACCCTGTGGGCGGCGACCGATGGTCTTGACACCGATTTCATGGTGAAGCTCGTGGACGTCTATCCCGATGGCTACGAGCAGATCATTCTCGACAATCCCATTCGAACGCGCTATCGGCGCGGGCGCGATCCTGACGATGTGATGCTGATGACCCCGGGGAAGCCTGAGGAGCTGCACATCGACCTATGGAACACCGCGTTTACCTTCGAGAAGGGCCACAAGATCCAAGTGACGGTGAGCTCATCGAACTCCACCAAGTTCGAAATCAATCCGAACACCGGCGAGCCGTTTGGCGTGCCGACGACGACCGCCCCACGTGTGGCGACGAATACCGTCTACTTCGACAAACGCCACCCGTCGGCGATGATTTTGCCGGTGCTTAGCGTTGCGCCATAACCTTAGCGCTGCGCCACAGCCAAGGGCTCGATGGGCGCGGGCTCGATGATGCGAGGGTCCGACTGATCCGCGTACAGCAGGGCCACTTCGCTCGCGCGGCGCTGCATCGCCAGTCTCTGGTTGATGGAACGCTTATCGGTGATCTCGCCGGCTTCCGGAGAAGGGGGATCCTTCAGGATCAACAGCCGCGCGATGGTGTCGGCGCTGCCTTGTCTGGCCCGGTTGAACGCGGCGAGCTTGTGCGCAAGGCCTGATCGCAGTCGCGCTTCGTCGGGCACCGCCAGCCAAACCAGCGCACCCAGCCAGGGATGATCGGGAGCGCAAATGACGGCGTCGCTCACAAAGGGCTGCAGCGCTTCGACCAAGTCGCGACGCACGATGCTCGCCTGAACCCAAGTTCCGGACAGCAACTTGAAATCCTCCGCGATGCGGCCGGCGAACTCGAGTCCTTCCAAGGGAATTGCGGGATCAACCCAGCGAACGGCATCACCGGTTCTAAAATAGCCTTCTTCATCGAAGGCCGCGGCGTTCAGGGCATCGGCCCGGTAATAGCCGCTCATGATGTGTGGCCCTTTGATCCGAAGCTCCATTCGATCGCCGCTGGGTACCAATTTCAGCGCAGCTCCGGGCTGCGGAAGCCCCAGCAAGCCCGTGCGTTCCGTGTTCCAGTACACCGCAACGCCGGTGGCGGTGGTTTCGGTCATTCCCCAGCCAGTGCCGAAGGGCAGCTGCTCGCCGATTTCTTGCACAGCCAGTCTCTGCATGCGCTCCCAAATCGGCTGGGGCAACAATGCGCCGCCGTATCCCAAGGCGCGCATGTTCTTGAAAAACTTTTGACGCAAATCCGCATCTTTCTCGAGCGCTGCAGCGAGCATGCCAAAGGCCGCAGGCACACAGCCGAAACTGGTCGGAGAGATCTCTCGTAAGTTCTCGATGGTGGCGTCGAACAGTCCGGGCACCGGACGGCCGGTATCGATATATAAAGTTCCTGCCACCGACAGGACGCCGTTGAATTGCGCATTGCCGCCGAAGGCGTGATGCCAGGGGAGCCAATCGACGATGGTGTTGACGCGTTCCGGATCGAAAGGTTCGCTGACCAGACGCACCATTTGGATGGAGCCCGCAATATTGCCGTGCGTGTTAATGACGCCTTTGGGGCGGCCCGCGGAGCCGGAGGTGAGTAAAATCTTGGCAATCGTCTCGTCGACGATTTGCGCGCGGCGCGCGGCCACTGCGGCTTCGTCGACTGTTTGCAACAGCTCGGAGAATTCACTACCGGCAATCGTCAAAATATCCGGCGCGTGGGCTTTTACATATTCGAGCGCCGGCCCGTATTTAACGGCATCTCCGGCGTACACCAGCGACGGCTGTGTGAGGTCCACGGCGTAGCCTAATCGGCCGAGGTCGTGGCCGAACGAATAGGTCGGCGACACCGGGGCCACTGCGACGCCGGCGCGCATCGCCCCGAGCATCAGCAGTGCGTGCTCAATGCTGTTTTCCGACAAGATCATCACGGGTGCACTGTCGGGTCCAAATCCTTTGCGGATGAGCCAGGTCGCGACCGCCGCGGTGTCCCGCGAGGCTGCCGCGTAGGTCAAGCGGCGCCACTGTTTGCAAGCGTCGCGTTCCGCCAGAAACGTCGTGGTCGGACGCATCTCAGTGGCTCGCGCCAAATAGTCGATCAGGGAGGGCAGTCCGGGCTCGTAGGGCAGTCCGCAGCTCAGATACACAATGCCGTCATCGGCGCGTCGCACTTCAACGCATGGAGCCGGCCGATTGAGCGTGCGCATTGGATATTCATTCAAGGGTCCGAGCATCTTAAGCCCCCAACGTTGCCATGCCATTCTTCTAGGAGTTTATCCGCCAGGCGAAGTTTCGGCCGAACAGCCTCAGAATGGAAGCGCGCCCGATAATGTCGACAATTGCGGCCAGCGCCGCTAGGATCGACTCAGGAGCGGGGGAAATAACAATGCCGTGGACTAGAAGTCAAAAAAATGTCGTGGTGGCCGCTTACCTCGGCTGGACCCTGGATGCCTTTGATTTCTTTCTCATGGTGTTCATGTTCAAGGACATCGCGACCACCTTTCACGTCGACGTGAAAAACGTGGCCGAGGCCACGTTCTTGACTTTGGCGGCCCGTCCCATCGGTGCCTTCGTCTTTGGGAGGCTCGCGGACCGGTTCGGCCGCAAGCCGACCCTGATGTGGAACATCTTGGCTTTCTCGCTTCTGGAAGGCGCTTCCGGATTTGCTCCATCGCTCACGAGCTTTTTAGCGCTGCGTTTCTTGTTCGGCATTGCAATGGGAGGCGAGTGGGGCATCGGATCCGCCCTGACCTTTGAAACCATACCGCTGCGTGCGCGCGGCGTCGTCTCTGGTCTTCTTCAAGCGGGTTATCCCAGCGGCTACTTCGTCGCCTCGATCGCGTCTTACTTCTTCTACGACAGCCTCGGCTGGCGCTACATGTTCCTGTTGGGGATCGTGCCTGCGATTCTCGTATTTTTCGTTCGCATGGGCGTCGACGAGTCTCCCGCCTTCCTCGAGAAGCGCATCAAGAAAGAACAAAGCAATTTGTTCGAGGTGGTCGGCCGAAACTGGAAGATTGCTGTATACGCCATCTTGCTGATGACCGCCTTTAATTTCTTCAGCCATGGTTCGCAGGATGCGTACCCGAACCTGTTCCTAAAGATTCAGCATGGTTTCGATACCAAAACGCTTTCGCTCATGACGGCCATCGCCAACATCGGCGCCATCTTCGGCGGAATCGGCTTTGGATTTCTGTCCGAGCGCATCGGCAGGCGTCGCGCGATAATCTTCGCGGCGCTGTTGGCGCTGCCCGTCATTCCCTTTTGGGCGTTCGCCTCAACGCCGCTTGTCTTAGGCATTGGCGCCTTTCTCATGCAGGTCTCGGTGCAGGGAGCCTGGGGCGTCATCCCGGTCCATCTCAATGAGCTCTCCCCGCCCGAGATTCGCGCGACTTTCCCCGGTGTTGTCTATCAACTCGGCAACTTCATCGCGTCAAGAAATTTGCCGATACAGGTCATGATCGCGGAAGCACACGCTAATAACTATGGCCTTGCCATGGCGAGCGTGGTCGGCACCGTGGCCGTGATCATTGTCCTGATGGTGTCGTGGGGCCCGGAGCGTCGCGGCGTGGCGATGGCCGATGCGCAGCGTGAGCCGGCACCCGCGTAATGGCAACGCAGCCCCAGTCCGCGGAAGCGGCGGCCAGCAGCGATTCGTCTGCATACCCTACATCGTTTGCTGCCTGGTACAGCGTTGCGGTGCTGCTGCTGATGTATATCTTCTCATTCATCGACCGCACGACGATTTCTCTGATCGTCGAGCCGATGAAGCGGGATCTGCAAATCAGCGACACTCAGGTCGGCATGCTGCAAGGATTGGCATTTGCGCTGCTCTATACTTTTCTCGGTCTGCCGATTGCGCGTCTCTCGGACCGTCACAGCCGGCGGGCCATCATTGCCGGCGGTGTATTCATTTGGTCGATCATGGCTACCTTATGCGGGCTGGCGCGCACTGCGGCGCAGCTGTTCGTCGCACGTATCGGCGTCGGTGTGGGCGAAGCGGCGCTATCGCCGGCGGCGTATTCGATCATTACAGACAGTTTTCCGCGTTCCAAGCTCGGCAGCGCGTTCGGCGTTTACAACATCGGCATCACGATCGGAGGGGGTGTTGCATTTTTGGTCGGCGGCATCGTCGTCGCCGCGGTGTCGCATGCCGGCGCAACCTATTCGTTGCCCCTGTTGGGCGAAGTACGCGCCTGGCAGATGGTGTTCATCGTGACGGGCGCACCGGGAATCGTTTTGCCGCTTCTGCTGCTGACGTTTCGCGAGCCCAAGCGCCGCGGAATATTGCGTAAAGGGTCGGCCGAGCCGGCGGCCGCACTGCCCAGGCCGCCTTTAAGCGAAGTTCTCAGTTATATCTGGCTGAATAAAAAATTCTACTGCCTATACTTTGTCGCCCTTGCGCTGCTGGCATTGGCCGGCTACGCCGTGGCGGCTTGGCTACCCACGGCCGTGATTCGCGCCTATGGAGTGAGCTACGGCCAAGTGGGCAAAGTCTTGGGCGTATCCACGATTGTGATGAACTCGACCGGAATGCTGCTGGCGGGCGTTTTGTGCGATCGCCTGGCGCGCAAGGGCCGCGAAGATGCGCCCATCATTGTTGCTTTGATTTCGGCATGCGGCATTGCGACGTTCGGCTGTTGCCCCACGCTGATGCCTACGGCAACGCTGGTCTGGGTCGCGATTTTCGTTGCCGGACTAACCTTCAACGCTTACAACGGCGTCGGGCCGCAGGCCGTCAACCAAGTGACACCGAATCAATATCGGGCAACCGTCTCAGCGGTTTATTTGTTCGTCGTCAACGCACTGGGTTTGGGTGTCGGACCAACACTGGTGCCATTGCTCAATGATCACCTGTTTCACGATCCGCTCAAGATTCGCTACAGCCTGATTATCGTGGTGTTTTGCGCGACCGTCACCGCGATCATTCTGCTGACGATCGTCAGGCCCATCTACCGTCAAAAGGTGGTCGAATCGGCTAGCTGGCAATAGTATGATTTTGCTATATTAACCTTGCTTTGCGGAAATCATGGGGAAGCGGATCAATGAAAAAGTTGCGAACGAGCAGGCATAAGATTGTCAGCGCCTTAAGTGTCGCCTGCCTTCTCGGCGCGGGCTCCGCGGTAGCGCAGCAAGCTCACACGTTGCTCGGTGTAAATTGCGCCGCACCGCCGGCGTACCACTGCCCGGACACGGACTGCCCGGGCCCGACGGTCACCCAACCCGGCGATTCGGTCGAGTTGAAATCGCGCCGCACGTTCTTTCTGGATTGCCCCGCCGACTACAAGCCGGGCGACAAGGTCAACATTGTTTTGAGCCTGCACGGATACGGCTCGTACGCCAACTGGCAGCGCAATTATTTTCCCGCGATGGACGTCAAAGACAAGTACAAGCTCATCGTCATTACACCGGGCTCACCCGTGCGCTATTGGAGCGATGCGGACGATGAGTACCTGCACAATATCGTCGATCTCGTTGTGGCGACGGTCGGCAAGGAAAATGTGCAGCATTTCATTCTCGCGGGCCACAGCCAGGGCGGCCTGACTTCGAGCCGGTTGGTCTGCACCGATTACTTCAAGGACAAAGTCGATGTGCGCATCAGCCTGTCAGGCGGACGAGTCGGTCCCGTGACCCAGGCGAATCGCGGGTTTTTCGGCGGCACCCCGGTTTATAAGAGCGGCGGCGCAGCCACGCCAGCACCGCCGCTGCGCCTGCCGCCGACTCCGGCGGGTCCCCCAGGCGGAGCTTGCGATTACTCCTTCATTTTTTCGAACGGCGAATTCGAATCGACTCCTGCGGATACATCGCCGCTTGCGGACAAATTCGGCTGCGGCAAGCGTGAAGAATTGCCGGAAGTGCTCGATCCGAAACCGGGCTATGTGTTTGACCCGACTCGGCAGGATCCCGGTTCTGATGGTTGGGGCCGCTATCCTAAGTCAGGCCGCGCGTTGGTCTACGTGTTTCCGAATTGCAAAGACGGCCGCGTGGTCGCAGACATCGTAAAAATGCAAAAAGGCCACACCGAAGGTTACGAACCCAATATCACCGACAAGATCATCGAACTGGCGCTGTCGGCGAAGGGCGGAAAGATTGCGACAGGATCGTGGGTCCCGCCGCCGCCGCCACCACCGCCGCGCGGACCTTTTGGCTAGACACCTCGCCCCAGTGATTTTGACCGGCCGGTTTAGCGAGGGCTCGAGCCGGTCAAATTCACAGTTCACGCTGCGCTCAAGCTTTGCGGTTTGCGTAGGTCTTCAGGCAATCCTTCGCCCATGAGATCGACAAAGTTATCGCAATAGAAGCGATCCACGGCGCGCGCGTTCGTGTGCGTCAGGGAATCATTGAAGCGCTTCAAGGGATTTCGGCCGCCCTCGACATGCGGATAGTCCGAGGAGAACAGGCACACTTCCTCGCCCGAGTTGGCAATGATCCAGCCGGCATCCTCATGGGGATAGGGCGTGACCCGCACCTGCCGCCGCACGAACTCGCTCGGCTTCAGCGATAATTTTTGCAGGCGCGGCTCGTTCTTGATGAAGGCGGCGGCGGCGGAGTCCATGAAGCGCATCCAGCTGGGTACCCACGACGCGCCGAGCTCGATGGCGCCAAATTTCAAATGCGGATGGCGATCCAGCACCCCGTCGATGATCAGCGCTGCCAGCGTGATTTGTACCGAATGCGGAATCGGCATGAAACTCAAGGAGGTGAAATTCTCCTCGCCGCCGTGAAAATCCTTCACCCTCGGCAGGCCGTTGTTGAAATAGTCGGCCTGCAGCTTATCCTCGCCGCCGACATGGAACACGATCGGCAGCCGTGCCTCTTGCGCGAGCGACCACAGCGGCTCGAAACCGACGTGGCTGGGGGAAATCCCGGGCGGACAGCGCGACGGAATCAGCAGCGCCTTGCAGCCTAATTTGATGGCCTCGCTCGCCGTCGCGAGCGCGGCTTCGAAACTCACCAGCGGCACATAGGCGGTGCCTATGAAGCGCCGGTCGACCGAACAGAAGGCGCTCATCATGCGATTATGAGCTTGCGCAACCGCGTAGCAGAGCCCGACATCCCCCGACTGATCGAGATCGAAATTGCCGAGACACCACGTTGTAAATATCAGCTGACTGGCAAAACCAAGATCGTCGAGCGCGCGCGGCCGGTCTTCGCGCCTGAATGATCCCAATGCCTCGTAGTTCTTGCGCAGCAGGATATTTTCGTCGGCAGTGTTGCGAAACTTGGGATCTCTCTGCTTGGCCCGCGCCTCGGCAACGTAGGCGGCGTCTCGCGGGTGCTTCTTCAGTTTCGGCAGCGCATCGTAGCGCGCGCGGAATCTTGCTTCGAGAAACTCATCGAGCGAGTCCGGTAACTCCATCAAATGTGAGTCGGCATCATGCACGACTCGATTTTCTACATAGGGCATGGCGAACTCCTGATTGCCGGTCACGCCTTTCAACGGCCAGTGCTACCAAGCATCGATCCAGCGCAGTTTTTTCTCAAGTCGAGGCTGCGCCGGGGGCAGGGAGCGCAGCCCAGCCATGATCCAGCGTCGTGTGTCGGCCGGATCGATCACTTCGTCGATATGGTAAGTCGATGCCTGGCTCAAGGCCTTGCCGTGCTCGTAGGCCGCGGCAACCATTTCGTCGAATTTCGCCCTGCGCGCCGCGGGATCGGTGATCGCCGCCAGCTCGTTGCGATAGCCGAGCTTAACCGAACCCTCCAGACCCATCCCGCCAAACTCTCCGGTGGGCCAGGCAACGGCGAACACCGAGGCTGGATAGCTGCCCCCGGTCATGGCGAGCGCACCCAAGCCGTAGCTCTTGCGCAGCACCACGCTGAACATCGGCACGGTCAGATTCGCGCCAATGATAAATAAACGCGAGCAATGCCTGACCAGCGCGGTCTTCTCGACTTCAGGGCCCACCATCATGCCGGGCGTATCGGAGAGGGACAGAACCGGGATGTCGAACGCTTCGCAAATCTGTAGAAATCGTGCTGCCTTGTCCGAACCATCCGAATCGATGGCGCCGCCTAAGACCTTGGGATTATTCGCGATGACACCCATGGGCCGGCCTTCAATGCGGATCAGCCCGGCCATCATGCTGGTGCCGAATTTGGGCCGCAGTTCCAGCAGCGACCCGGTGTCTGCCAGCGTTTCGATGAGCTGCCGGATGTCATAGACCCGAACGCGATTCTCGGGGATGGCCTGCCGCAGCAGCCGCTGATCGGCACAGGTCCAATCGGACAAGTTCCCCTGAAAATATGACAGGTACTTTTTCGCGACGCGAACCGCATCGGCTTCATCCTCCGCGAGGATGTCGATGACGCCGTTGGGTTCTTGGACCGCCACGGGACCGATTTCTTCGGGCTTGAAAATTCCCAGACCGCCGCCCTCGATCATCGCCGGCCCGCCCATCCCGATGTTCGAGCCCTTGGTCGCAATGATCACATCGCAGCATCCGAGTGCCGAGGCGTTTCCCGCGAAACAGCGTCCTGAGGTGATACCGACCAGTGGCGCGACCGCTGACATACGCGCCCAGAGCTCGAAGCCGCGGACGTAACCGCCGCCTTCCGTATCGCCCGGACGGCCCCCGCCGCCTTCGCAAAAGAAAACCGTGGGTAGGCGATAGCGTTCCGCGATCTCGATCAGGCGATCCATCTTACGGTGGTTGTACGCGCCCTGAGTGCCGGCCAGCACCGTGTAGTCGTAGGCCATCACGGCGCAGCGTGCGGCATCGTCGCCAAAGCGTGCGCCGTTCACGCGGCCCAAGCCCATAACCATGCCGTCAGCGGGTGTCTCCTCGATCAGCTTCTCGAGCGAATGGCGCTTTCGGCGCGCGGCCACCACCAGATTGCCGTACTCGACGAAGGATCCTGCATCGAGCAGGTCGTCGATGTTTTCGCGCGCCGTGCGCTGCGCGGTCTTGCGCCGCCGTGCCACCGCGGCAGGGCGGCTCGCATCCAAGGTGGCGCGATGCCGCTCAATGACGGCGGCGAGGTCGGGCCGGATGAAATCAAGATCAATCTGCTGCGCCGCTGCCTTCTCGATTTGCTCGAGGGCCGTCGGCTCGATGAATACGAGGGCGTGACCCTCGAACACCGTGTCACCCTGCGCCACGTTGATCGCCCGAACCACACCGCCGAGCGGCGAGCTGATGACATGTTCCATTTTCATGGACTCCATGATCAACACCGGTTCGCCCTCGCGTAGCGGGCTTCCCACCGCGACTGCGACATGGATAATCGTTCCCTGCACAGGCGCCGGGACACCGATGCTGCCTTCCGGACCTGCGATATCGCCGGCGGGTTCAGGGGGCGCAGCTGTCGGAGCGACGGCCTCGCCGTCGCTCTTGCCATGCGCCAGGACGGCGAGGGGATCGAGCGTCTCGGGCTTGGCGCCTGCCCGGCGTGGAGGTTTCTCGGCCGGCTCCAGCGCAGCGGCTTGCGCGTACAAGCTGGCCGCGTGTTCCTCAATGAATCGCGTATGCATTGAGGCAGCGGCAAACGCCGGCGCTCTCAGTAGCGCGCGCAGGAAAGAAATGTTGGTCGAGACGCCGGCAATGCGAAACTCCGCCAAGGCCCGTTCCGCCTTGCGTGCCGCCGTGGCGAGATCGCCCTCCGCGGTGTGCACGATTAATTTAGCCAGGAGTGAATCGAATTTGCTGCTGGTGCGATAGCCGGCATAACCGAAACCGTCGATGCGAATGCCAGGACCCGATGCGGGTTCGTACAGCGACAGCGTGCCGCCCGATGGGCGGGCGCTACCATCCGCATTCATGGCCTCGAGATTTACGCGCGCTTCAATGGCCACGCCCCGCGGCGGCGGAATGGCAAATTGGCGCAAACCCATCTTGGCCAGCGACCCGCCCGCTGCGAGCTGAAGCTGGATGCGGACTAGGTCGAGTCCGGTAACGGCCTCGGTCACCGTGTGCTCGACCTGGAGGCGCGGATTTGCCTCGATGAAGGCGAACGGCAGGGCGCTGTCGGCTTCTTGATCAACGAGGAACTCAATCGTCCCCAGCCCGCGGTAGTTCACCGCCTTGCCCAGTGCCACGGATAGTTCCAAGAGTTTCGCGCGCATGTCGGCCGTCAGGCCAAACGCGGGTGCGGTTTCGATGAGCTTTTGCCTTTGACGCTGCACGCTGCATTCGCGGTCCCATAAATGCGCGACTTCCCTCCCGTCGCCGAGGATTTGCACTTCGACGTGCCGGGCGCGCGCAAAGAGTTGCTCGACGAACAAATCGCCATTGCCAAATGCCTGCAGCGCCTCCGAACGGCAACGCTCATAGGCGCCGGCCATGTCCGCCATTGCATGCACCTCGCGCATACCACGTCCGCCGCCGCCGGCGATGGCTTTCAACATCACGGCGCCGCCCTTACCCGTGCTGCTGAAAAAACGTTCCGCTTCTTGCAGCGTTGCGGCGCCCATCGATCCTGGCAGCACGGGTGCACCGATGCGTGTGGCCAATGCGCGTGCCTGCACCTTATCGCCGAATAAAGTGAGAGCTTCGGGGGAGGGCCCCACAAATACCAGCCCGGCGTTATTGCAGAGCCGTGCAAAGGCAGAGTTCTCGCTCAAGAAGCCGTAGCCCGGGTGAATGGCTTCGCAGCCCGTCTCGAGCGCGAGGCGCAATATTTGCGGACCGTCCAGATAGGCAGAAGGTCCCAAGCCGCTCAAGGGCAGCGCTTCATCCCCCGCCCGCATATGCAAGGATGTTGCGTCGTCTTCCGAGTAGATCATGACGCTGGCAACATCGAGGTCCGCGGCGGTGCGCGCGACGCGGATCGCGATTTCGCCGCGGTTGGCGATGAGCAGCCTTTTGAACATGTCGCCCCTTAGGAGCCTGTCTGAGTATTCCGCGTGAGCCGCGTTGGCTCTGCAAGGGAGCGGATGCAAGGCGCGCGGCGCAGGCCGTGGTTGATTCCACGGACAAGCCGCGCAACACCGCAGACGCCCCTTGCAGAGCCAACCCTTCGGGAGCGGACGGATTTGCCTTCATTCGTCGTTTTCC
>Ga0302325_10003027_pt1 | contig 40075 bp, 43 predicted proteins | sample Palsa_T0_2_FD_201948 | JGI IMG/M metagenome (GOLD analysis project Ga0302325, IMG submission 201948) | Peat permafrost microbial communities from Stordalen Mire near Abisko, Sweden - Palsa_T0_2 | ecosystem: Environmental > Terrestrial > Soil > Palsa > Peat permafrost | place: Sweden: Abisko...
GCATCAGACAAACATAACACCACCACCGGACAGCACCCACCACAACTTTGGCTACACCAAACCACAAAAAAAAGGGCCAGCCCAGGCCACCGCACAAAAACCAGCCCCAACCCCCAAAAACTTCCGTCTAGTCGAACCTTTCGCTGCGTGCCATGCACGATCCAGGGATGCGACGCCGAGCCGTCCCAGGTACCGGACCCGTCCTGCCGTGGCTCTCCCGCCTACGGCGTGCGCTGAGACTCGGGCGCCTTCCTCGCAACCATCTCCAAAACGGATGGGATGGGTGGGCAGAGCATCCAAGGATGAGTCGAAGCGTCACATGTGTCCGAGCGGACGGATTCAGTTCACACTGCCCGCATCAGCTAACGCTGTCATCGCTACTGGCACCAGACCGTCGACACAAAACGGACACATCAGAAACGACACACACGACGCCTCGCCACGATCCCCAACGCCTCAAGCGCCAGGGCTTCGAGGCGGAACCGTGTCGCAAGTGTTCACCGTGTAGCGCGTTACGGCTCAGCACCTCCATCGCGAGGCGAGCTCGACGCGAGCCCCGGGCGACGTGGCACCCGAACCCACCGGGACGCGCGCCGGCTATGCAAGCCCGAACGACTGACCCCCAATCAACCGTGCCTTTCGGCTCACCCGACAGCCGATTTTGCGAAGCCGAACTGCGTTGTCGACGTTCGCGCCCGCTTGCATCCGTTCGCTCAAAGCCGCCCGCCCAACCACGCCGTCTTCCAGATCGTCGGCCCAACTTGTTGCCATGCGACTCGCGGCGTCGCCTAATTTGGCACCAAGATAAGCCGATTAGCAGGTAGTTCTTATGGGCGGTACTGGGCTCGAACCAGTGACCCCCAGCTTGTCGAGAGGGGGCTCGGAATGCTCCGAGCCCCCTGTCAGAGCGCATGGTTAAGCCAAAACCAGCCCCTTCACGATCGTGGGCTCAATGGCCAACTACGTTCCGATTGGGCCCGATTCGCGGGAGTTTGGGCACAAAATCGCTCTTGTGCCCAAACCCGACGATGTCGACGCTCCGCACCGCAGATTTTGTGGGTGTGGAGCGGTCGAACGGGAATGGTCGGCACCAAAACCAACGTTATTGTGCCCTTCAGGCGAACTGTCCTGGATGTCTCAGAACGCTTCGCCCGACCGGACGTCTGCCATGACGCGCTTTCTCGCGTCGTTCTCTGACTCGCCCAGCAGCGCAACCTCACTGTTCCTCCAACACGCGAAGTCCCACACGGAACCTCCTTCGGTTGACGCTCCTTCCTCGAGACGTTCCGAACAGTCCGCTCAGCGAGCCTCCTCACTGTCTCGATGCAGCCCGTTGGTTCGTCGTCGACCCAGACGATGCGGAACGACGGCCGACCTCGAAGAGCCGGTGACCAGGCAAAGGGCCCGCCCGTCGTCGACTGGGACGCAAAAGCCGGTATCTGCCTGGCGATCTTTTGGCTTTTTCTGCCGGGGCCGGAGGTTCCAGTTGCAGTCGGGGCTGCTACCGTGCGGTTGTCGCCGTAATCATCGGCGCCGTTTGTTGTCCTGCTGGGTCCCAAGATGCGTGGCCCGGGGAAACGTCCTCCCACAGCGGTGCGGGTTGGAGCATCGTTCATGGCCGACCTCGTTCGTCACGGTCGGCCGACTCGCCCGCCCCGGAGGAAACATGTCTGAAGCATCCGCATCGCTGTTCCTGGAAGGTGGAGCAAAGGAACGACGCGCGCTCGACGGGACGCATTCGACCCCGCTGGCAGCCTTGCGCTCCCGGCCGGCAGCGACGGTCGACGCCGAGGCGCGGCACCTCCGTGTCCTGATCGCGAACGAGAAGCGCGACAGGCTGGAGCTGCTCGCCCAGGTCGTGATCGGGCTCGGCCACGACGTGATCGCCCGCGAGATCTCCGTCAAAGAGGTCGGGCCGGTCACCGCGAGGGAGCATCCCGATGTCGCTCTCGTCGGGCTCGGGTCCAGCTCGGAGCACGCGCTCGAGCTCATCTCCGAGATCGTCCGTGACGCCTCCTGCCCGGTCATCTCGATTCTCCACGCGGGAGACCCCGCGTTCATCCGTGAGGCGGCGAAACGCGGCGTGTTCGCCTACATCATCGACGGCAGCCCCGAGGAACTCCAGAGCGCGATCGATATCACCCTCCAGCGCTTCAGCGAGTACCAGAACCTCCAAGGGGCGTTTGGACGCCGCGCCCAGATCGAACAGGCGAAAGGGATCCTGATGGCGCGCCAGTCGATCAACGCGGACGAGGCGTTCAAGCGGCTCCGCGACCACTCCCAGCACAGCGGTCGCAAGCTCAGCGACATCGCCGCCGCCGTCGTCGACAGCCACCTCCTGCTCCTCACCCCAGCAGCGGCGACGCCATCGCATCACCTGAGCGGACCGAACACCTAACGAAGGAGCCTCGATGGCTACGACACCAGCGAACCAAACCAACCAAACCGGGGCTGTCTCCGCGAACGACCGTCCTGACGGCAACCCGCCTGCAATCGACGATCCGCAGCTTCAGTCAGCGATCGAGCACCCGCGTCTCATTGAGGAGCATCACGTCGTCGGACCGTGGGGCCAAGACGAGATTGAAGCGACCGACGAGCGCGGCCGGCGCTGGTATCAGCTACGACCCGAGCCACGCCGTCGAGCCGACCTCATCGGCTTCAACTACACATGGTGGCTCGTGATCTGGCTCTTCTTCATCTTCTTCATCATCCTCCCATGGGGCGGAGCCTGGAGATACTGACACTCAGGGTGCCCCCGGTTGCTTGCTGCCTCGACGCGCGCAGCAGGTACTTCCCGCGCGGACTCAAATAGCGCTAGGCCGGCAGAACACTGAGACGGCCGCATCGAGCAACAGCAGCAAATCCGGAGCCGGGCGGAGCGAGGTGAGCTTTTGGGCTCGCTGACGCTTTCGGCGGCGGTACCGCGCGGCCGTGAGCACCGCTGGGCGGCACTCCTTGTGCTGTGTGCGGCCGCGCTGATCGTGAACGTCGACAACACGATCCTCAACGTCGCCCTACCCACGCTGGTGCGGAAGTTGCATGCGACCTCAAGCGAGCTGCAATGGATCGTCGACTCTTACGCGATGGTCTTCGCGGGGCTTCTGCTTGTTGGTGGCAGCCTCTCGGATCGGTTCGGGCGCAGGCGCTTCTTCCTCATCGGCCTCGCCGTGTTCGCCGCGGGATCGATCGGCGCCGCCTTCTCGGGCTCGGTGGAACCGTTGATCGCATGGCGAGCGGTCATGGGAGCCGGCGCGGCGCTGACGATTCCGGCGTCGTTGTCGATCATCAACGACATCTTCCGCGACCCGGGCGAGCGCGCCCGGGCGATCGGCGCTTGGGGTGGAACGATTGGGCTCGGAATCGCGATCGGGCCGATCGCCGGCGGCTTGCTGCTCGCGAGGTTCTGGTGGGGTTCCATCTTCATCGTCAACGTCCCCATCGTCGTTGCCACGTTCGTTGGAACGCTGCTGCTCGTGCCCGACTCCAAGAACCCGAACGCCGGCGCTCAGGATCCCGTCGGCGGACTGCTCTCGATCGCCGGTTTGGGCCTGTTGCTCTGGGCGATCATCGAGGGCCCGACCGAGGGCTGGACATCAGGAGGCGTCCTCGGCGCAGGAGCGGCGAGCGTCGTCGTGATCGGCGCGTTCGTTGCCTGGGAGGCCCGCAGCCGCCACCCGATGCTCAGGCTGGAGCTGTTTGCCGAGCGCGGGTTCTCGATCGCCGCGGCTGCCGAGTGCCTCGGGACGTTCGGGTTACTGGGGGCGCTGTTCCTGGAGACACAGTTCCTGCAGTTCGACCTCGGCTATTCACCCCTCCAGGCCGGAGTACGCATCCTGCCGATCGCCGCCTTGCTCGTCGTCGCCGCCTCGGGCGCTCCCATCCTCGCCCGCTTCATCGGCACCAAGCTCACCGGGGCCTCCGGTCTCGCGGCGATCGCTGGTGGTTTGTGGCAGATCTCAGCCGCGTCCACGCTCACAACGACGTACGGAGACGTTTTGCTCGGGCTGCTGCTACTCGGTCTCGGAGCGGGCCTCCTGCTTCCAACCGCGACGAACTCCGTCGTGGGATCTGTCCCTCAGGGCGATGCCGGGATCGGATCGGCGATGAACGGCGTCGCGCTCCAAGTCGGCGGCGCACTCGGCGTGGCCGTCATCGGAAGCGTCATGTCGACCCGCTACCAGCATCACCTCACCGCAGCACTCGCCGGCCGACACATACCGACAGCCGTCACGCCGATCGTTCTCGGCTCGCTCGGAGGCGCCCTCGCCGCAGCCCACACAATCAGCGGGCCTGCGGGCGCGATGTTGGCGCGCGCTGCCCGCGCGGCGTTCATGAACGGCAGCGAGGTCTCGCTTGCTGTTGGCGCCGGTGTCGCCCTCGGCGGTGCCTTAGTCGTGCTCGCCCTCCTACCATCACGCGCGTCGACACCCGCGTCAAACCCAGCGCACCTGGAAGCCGAGTGACCCTGAAAAAACGAGCCGGCCGGTGCTCATGCCCGCGATCCAAGCTCGAGTAGTAGTGCTTCCTGCCTGAGCGCGTGTGAACTCGCGCCAGCTCGGACCCCAACGACACAGCGCCGCGCACACCGGTCACGTTGGGTCTCACGCAGCCTGGGGGGTGGTCACCGGCCGACTGCGGTCCCCTTCGTCCTCCGTGTCCACTGCCGATTCGCGCGGCTTCTTTGAGGCGTTCGTCTGAGGCAGGAGGAGAACAGTGATGACCGCGCCGGCGAGCGCGATCCCAGCTGAGACCAGGAGTGCCATGTCCATGCCGTGCACGAAGGCCCGGTGCACCGAGTTAAGGAGCGCTGGCGAGTGGAGCTTGTGGGCGACTGCCACGCCGCCGAAGACGCTTTGGCGGGCAGCCGCCGCAGCGGCCACTGTCAGACCCACCAGGTCGAGTCGGGCGAGATAGCCGGCGCTGAGGATGCTTCCGAGGACGGCGATGCCCAGCGGAGCCCCGGTCTTGTTGACCGCCTGCATCACCCCTGAGCCGACGCCGCTCTTCTCCTCCGACAGCTCGACCAGCGCGGCGGACATGGCCGTGGCCATGGCGATGCCGGTCCCGAGCCCGGCGACCGCCATCCATACCGCGACAAAGACGCCGCTCGAACCGACGCTCATCGTCGATCCGAGAATCAGCCCGACCGAGAGTAGGACGAAGCCGACGGCAACGGCCACCTTGGCGCCCACCAACTGCACGAAACGGGCCGCGGGAACCGCTCCGACGATGAGCCCGGCGACGAGAGGCAGCAACCTCAGGCCCGAACCCATCGCATTCGTGCCGAGCACACCCTGGAAGTACTGCGGCATGGTGAACAACACGCCGAGCATGGCCAGGATCGGGAACATGGCCAGGATCACGCCCCAGGTGAATGAGGGCGAACTGAACAACGTCAAATCGAGCAGCGGCTGACCGCCTGGCTGGCGGGTCAACCTGCGCTCCCAGGCGAAGAAGCCCACCAGCAACGCCACTCCACCCATCATCATTGCGAGCGCAGAAACATTGCCCCAGCTGTCCTGGCCCGCCTTGATAAGGCCGTAGGTCAAGATGACGAGCCCCGCGGCCGAGGCGGCGACCCCGACGAGGTCCAAGCCTGGGCGTTTCGAGGCGCGAGATTCCGGTACCACGACGACAACGGTCGCCAACGCCACCACAACGACGGGGACGTTGATCAGGAACACCCAGCCCCACCAGTAGTTCGTCAGCAGCCACCCACCGAGAATGGGGCCGATCGGGAAGGCCACGAAGCTGGCCCCCGCCATGACCCCCACGGCCTTGGGTCGCTCCTCCTTGGCGAACAGCACCGTGAGAACCGAAAAACCCATGACGATCAGCCCGGCGCCGGCGAGCCCGATCAGCACCCGTGCAGCCATGAACTCCGCCACGGACGTCGAATAGGCACACGCGGCGGATCCGACACCGAAGAGCGCAAGCGACGCAAGGAGCACCTTCTTGCGGCCGTAACGGTCGCCAAGAAGACCGGCCGGGAGCATCGCCGCGGCCAGCACGAGGAAGTAGCCCGACGAGAACCACTGAAGGTCGAACTCCGACGCGTGCAGCGCCTTGGACAACGTGGGCAGGGCGACACTGAGCACGGTGCCGTCCACTCCAACCGCCAACCCAGCCACAGCCAAACCGCCGAGCGCCAACCACCGTCGGCTCCCGAGGGCCACGGTGGGTGTCATCGTGCTCCCGCAGCTGAGGAGGCGTCGAGCCGATGCGGGCCGACAAGACCGTGGTGCACTTCGCTCATGACTTGGACCGCGACGCCGTATTCGACGTCTTCATGAAGATGTCGTCCAACCAGTCGAACACGACCTGGTGCAGCCTTGACATCGCCCCCTCCTGGCAGTGTTCGCCGCCGCCCTCTGCCGTCGGGAAGAGGTGGTAGGTCTTCTGACAGCTGAGGGCCTCGTAGAGTGGGGATGCCTGCCCGGGGCCAAAATCGTTCTCGCCTTCGAGCACGAGCGTGGGGCAGGTGATGGCCGGGGCGTAGTCCTCGAGGGTGTAGGGGTCGGTGGCGCGGATGACAGCGGCGGGGCCGTCTGCTCCGAAGGCCCACATGCCCCACCGGAAGAACGATCGGAGCTGGGTGTTGGAGCTCATGATCTCGTCGGCGAGGGCGTTGACCTTCATGTCGACGCCGTCACGGACGAGTTCCATGATCGCGGGCCCGACCTTGTTCTGCAGGGCGCCGCCAAACGAGTACAAGGCGTCATAGGCGACGAGAGCGGCCAGGCGGTGCTCGGTGGCGGCGGCGCGAGGTGCGAGTTCTCCGCCGAAGCTCATGCCCATAAGCGCGATTCGTTTGGGGTCGACGTCCGGGCGCGCCAAGACCCAGTCGACGGCGGGTGTGACGACGGCGTCCCAATCGGGGCGGAAGAGCAACTGCTGGTCACGGAGGGCGCTGCCTTGTCCGGGGCCGGCAAACGCGAGCACGTGGTAGCCGCGTCGCGCGGCGGCCGCGCCGCCGGCGAAGTACAACTCCTCCTCGGTGCTGTCAAAGCCGCCGTGGAACAAGAGCGTCGGCCGGGGAGCGTCCGGGTCAGCGCCGGTGGGATGAGCCGAGCCGAGTTCTGCCGGGATCCACCATCCGGGCAGCGTGGTGTCCTCGTAAGGGAATCGCACCTGTTCTGGCGGGCGGTTCATCAGTTGCGCAGCGCGGGCGAAGCTGTCGACCGAGAGCTGGCCGACTTCACGAACTTCCGGGTCGTTCGCCGAGTCGGCGCGCAGGTAGAACTCGCACAGTCGGTAGTAGTTGCTTGCGCGTAAGTAGGACTCTCGGGCACTGACGGGATGACCTTCGCTGGCGCTGCGGTCGGCGTCGGCGTGAATCCGTTCGGCGAGAGCCCGCCACTGCGTATACCAGGTGGTCTCATCGCCATCGGGGATCCGACCAGCCGTACTGACGACTTCGCCGATGTCGGCGCCACCGTATGGGGTGTAGGCCAGTGCTCGGAGCGTCTCGAAGGAGAAGGACTGGTCGTTGAAGAGAAACCCACGAGTCTTTCCTTCGGTCGCTCCACTCTTCGTCACCGTCTCATTCGGGACTGTCTGGGTCGCTGCCATGGTGCCGCTCCTTCGGTTGAGGAGGCGTCGAGCCCGTACGGGGCGACAAGACCGTAAGCGGTCGTCCTGCCAGAACCAGGCGTCTCGCGTGGATCGATCTGCCAAGCCAGCGTCACCGAAGTTCGGAGCAACGCTCCCTGGAGGCTGCCAACGGTTTAGAGCCTATGCCGGTAGGTGTTCGGCGGTTGCCATGCGCCAGGTGATGATGCCGCAGGCGAGGTGGAGGAGTGCGCGGTGGTTGTCGGGGTTTTTTGACCAGCGGATGAGGAGGCCGCGGAAGCGGTTGAGCCAGGAGTGGGTGCGTTCGATGACCCAGCGGCGCGCGGTGAAGCCTGGTTCGTTCTCGATCGCTTTCTTTTCTTCGCCGCGGGAGCGGATGTGGGCGGTGAGGTTGTGCTCGGCGCAGAGGTCGCGCACCTCGGTGTAGTCGTAGCCTTTGTCGAGGCAGAGGCCGTGGGGATGTTGCGGGGTGGCGTCCGGCCGCTCGATCACGATGCCTTCGAGCGTTGCGCGGAGGAGCTTGAAGTCGTTGATGTTCGCTCCCGCGAGCTCGAGCCCGACCGGGACGCCGCTGCCTTCGCAGATGACCGACCGCTTCGTCCCTTTTTTGCTCTATCAGTGGGGTTCGGGCCTGTTGCGTCGCCACCAAGCGGCGCCTTCCCCATCTCCCCGTCACACGACAGCCACTCCCAGTCGATCCCCTTCAGCTCGTCGTAGGCAACGAGCCCTTGCCGCCAGAACTCCTCGAACACGCCCGCCCGCGCCCACTCCTGGAAGCGCCGGTGGGCCGAGCTCGACGTGCAGATCCCCGTCGCGTCCAACGCGTTCCACTGCATCCCCGTACGCAACACAAGCAGGATCGCATCCAACGCGTCCCGGTCCGGGACACGCGGGTTATGACACCCAAGCGGATGCCAAGGCCGCGGCGGCAGCAGCGGCTCGACCCGCTCCCACATCGCATCCGGAACACGCCACCCGTCGTCCCTGGCAACCAGACCCATCACGCCCTCCCTCATCGAAGTGTCTCAACGAGGGCGGACTTCGCCGTCCGACCCGAGGTCCCTTCCTACCGAGATAGGTTCTTAGGCAGAACCCAACACCGCCACGGGACTAGGACTACCCGTCGCGTCGAGGCCAACTCTGCACCAGCCACGATGCGGCGGCGCGCGCTGAACAGCGGGGCCGAGCCTGCGCTTGAACCGTTCAGCAGGCATTAACGCACCTCATGGTCAAGCGCGGAGACGACCAAGAACCAGGTCGACGTGGCGGATCCCACACCAGCTGCAGGACGGTGCGTTCTCGCCAGGCCGAACCCGGGAGGCGACTGCGGATCATCGCCCAACAGACTCGCCACCCGAACGCGGCGCTCGCCCCGGTTCGCACGAGACCCACGCTCGGCCGTCGGCTAACCGACCAGATGCCCGACACTCTATAGGTCTCGGCTTCAAGCGAGAGAGCGTCCGACTGAGCCAGATGCTGGTGGCAATCGCGCCACCGCCGGTCGTCAAAAGACTCAGGAGAGCAAGCTCGCTCATTGCGCGCACCGATCAAGCGCCGCGTCTTTTTCAACCGGAGACAACGCTACGCCCGACCACGGTTCTTCCAGCGGCCCGAGTTGAGACGGCGTATGCGCCGCAGCCAGCAGCCAGCCGCCCCGGCGCTCGACGTTCGCGTCGAAGGACGCGGCGGACATCCAAACGACCGAGTAGCAGCTGGAAATCTCGCACTCGCAGAAGAAGGCGATGGGATCCGCGAGGGCGAACGACCCCGAAACCTGCCTCATGCTTCTGTTGATGCTCCGCATCGAACTCGACGCGCGGACCGCCCCCGCGACCGAGTCGAGCTCCACCGAATCCGCGAGCCTGGTTCCCACCGTGTACCTCCCCAACTACGTTGAACGCGGGCACGAGCAAACCGCGTGCTGCAGCGAGCAAACTCCAGCCCACACTGCTGAGGGAGATAACTCTCGGCGAGACCAGAAACCTGAGATCTCACGGCCGACCCGCGACACCGTGAACTCGGCGCCGCCACGCAATCCTAGCATCCGCTTGCCGGCGGGCGATGAACGCGTCCTCGAGGTCGGTTGTGTGGGAGCGGTCTAGGAGGTTGGTGTCGAACGGGGTGGCCTGGGGGTCGGGCCGGGCGTGGATCGCGGTTGGGCGGTCGGCTCGGGGTGCGTGACGTAGTCGCGGGGTGAGTTCGCCGGTTGGGGTGGGGCGTGTTTGTTGAGGGTGGATGGGCCTGTGTCGGGGCGTGTGGGGGCGTTTGCCGTCTGTTTGTGGGGCTCAGCTGGTGCTGAGCGCCCATCCGGTTGGTTGGTGGTTGAGGCCGAGTACGGCGAACCGGGCGAGGTTCACGGCGGCGGCGAGCAGCTGGAAGTCGGCGGCGACCTTGGTGGTTCCGCGTACGCGGGCGCGGCGGCCTCCGTGTTTTCTGCGCATGAGGTGGCTGATTTTGCGTTCGACCTTGGGACGGGTCTGTGTGTAGTCGGAGCGCCAGGCCGGGTCGGTCTGCTGGTTGCGGGCGGCGGCGAGCTGCCGCTCGTGCTCGCCGAGATGGATCGTGCGTCCCGAGCGGCTGCTGGTGCACCTCTCCGCCAGCGCGCAGCCGCTACAGAGCCTGCCGAAGCGGGCGACCTGTCCGTGCTTGATCGTTCGTAGCGTGACGGTGTGATCGGCCGGGCAGGTGACCGTGCCGGCGTCGAGATCGATCAGGAACTCGCTCTTGGGGAACCGGCCGCCGGGCGCCCGCGGCGGCTGGGTCTTGCAGCGTGCCTCGACGCCTGCCTGCTCGAAGCCGTCCAGCAGCGCACCGGTCCCATACGCGCTGTCGCCATAGACAGTGAGCGGCTCCGCGAGCGTCTCGGGCGTCTCGGGTGTCTCGGCAGGATGGGCCGAAAGATCCGCCGCGAGCAGCACGGCGACCGCCGCGGCGTCGGCGGCGTTCCCTGCCGTCACGGCCGTGGCGAGGATCACCTCCGAGTCGGGGTCGAGCGAGACGTGCCCCTTGTACCCATCGAAGCCATGGGCGGCGGTCTTGTGCCCATGCCGCGCATCCGGATCAACCGAGGAGATCACGCGGTCCTTCGCGACCTTCCTCGCGATCCGGAAGCGGCCGTCCTCGCCGCTCTCGACGTCCTGGCCGGCCACAGTCGCCAACAGCTCGGCTGCGCTCGCGAGCGCGGCCGGAAGCTCCCGCCCGTCCAGCACCATCAGCACCGCTCGCGCGTCCCTGACCAGCGCGTCGACGAGCTGCTCCCGCGCCTCGCGGTCATCCCAATCACACACCGGCTTCCCCCCGGCGCGGTAGTCATCCCCGCCAGCGAGCACCACCCGCAGCTCCTGCTCCACCCGGCTTACGCACACAGCCAACACGCCCCGGATCGCCGAACGGATCAACGTGACCGTATCCATCGTCGCGACCGCGTCAAACAGAGCCGTCGAGTCCAGCACCCGCCGCCGGCCGACCAACCCCGCCTCCCTCGCCGCCGCCAACGTCACCTCGAACACCCGATCCGGCCGCTCCGACGCCGCCAACCGAGCACGCATATCAACAAGCACCGTGTGCACAAACCCGGGAAAGTCGAAATCAAGGCCGCCAGCTGCGTACTTCCACCGCAAGTCGTACGCGAACCGATCAACAGCCTCCCGGTCAGAACAACCCTCCAACCGCTGCAACACCATCACCACCGCCACGATCATCGGCGGCACCGACCGCCGACCCACCTCCGTGAACAAGTCAGCAAAAAGCTCATCCGGGAACAGCTCAAAGCACTGCCGGTGCAACAGACCATAGATCGAATCGGCCCGCACCCGCGACTCACAAAAGGTCGTCGTAGTCGCGAAAAGATCCGTTTGGCGAGGAGTCAGTCCGAGGCTCATACCCGAGAATTCTGCTCTCAGCGACGGACGGACCCGCCCGAAAAACACCAACCTCCTAGGAGTTCTGTCGGGGTGCCCGTGGCGACGATCTGATTTGTCCTGGGTTTGTTGGAGGCTCGGTTACCTGGTTGACAGGGTTCGGTTGTTGTCTGTTCTGTAACTATATATCAATTGGTTGTATGCCTGTTCGTACTCGGCGGGTGGGATGTCGTCGAGGCTCTCGTGGAGCCGTTCGGTGTTGTAGAAGCCGATCCAGCTGAGCGATTCGTGCTCTGCGTGCTCGTAGCCCGGGAACGTTCGCCCGTCGACGAGCTCATTCTTGTAGCTCGACACCCACGACTCGGCCATGGCGTTGTCGTACGCGTCGCCCTTCGAGCCGACCGAGGGGGCGATCCCGAGTTCGTCGAGCCGTTCGGTGTAGGTCACACTCGTGTATTGCGCCCCGCGATCCGAATGCGCGATCAGGCTGCCTCCGGGGCGTCGTAGGCTGTTGGCCATCTCGAGCGCGTCGAGGACGAGGTCGGTGCGCATGTGGGTCGCGAGCTGCCACCCCACGACCATCCGGCTGTAGCAGTCAAGAACAAACGCGAGGTAGACGAACCCTTCACGGGTGCGGACGTAGGTCAGGTCGCAGACCCACTTCTGGTTCGGCGCCGTCGCCGTGAAGTCGCGCTGCAGCAGGTCACGAGCCTTCTCAGCGGCGGCCTCGTCCGGGACCGTCGTGCGCTTCTTCCCGCCTTTCCGCTTGCCTTCCAGCCCTGCTTGGCGCATCACACGCGCGACCTGGTCACGCCCGGCCTCGACCTCGCGCCGCCTCAGCTCCTTCCAAGTCTTCCGCGCGCCGTAGGCGCGGCGATATCCCGAACGCGCCTCATGGATCCGCTCGAGCAGCTCCTCGTCGGCCAGCTGCCTGACCGAGGGCACCCGGGACCTGCACGCGTAGAAGGTGCTCACCGGCACCTCCAGCACGCGGCAGATCGGCTCGACCCCGAAGACAGCCCGCTTCTCCTCAATGAACGCGGTCATCTTCGCCGGGTCGGGTCGAGCTCCGCTGCGAAATACAGGGATGCGTCCTTAAGGATCGCGTTCGCGCGGCGCAGCTCGAAGTTCTCCTTCCGCAGCCGCTTCAGCTCCTCACGCTCCTCCGAACTCAACACAGTGGGCAGCTCACCGCGATCAGCACGAGCCTGCCGCACCCAGCTACGCAACGCCTCCTTGTGCACGCCCAGATCCTGGGCAACATGCGCGATCGGACGGCCAGACTCAAACACCAGCCTCACAGCCCGCTCACGCAACTCAACGGGATACCTCCTCGGGGCAGCCATGACAGAAGGCTTCTCCTTCCCCCAGCACAAATCCTGGGATCAGAGCCTCCAACTTTTCCAGGGTCCATCAATCTGGCCGTTGCGCAGGTTGTTGGCGCGCAGCTCGCCCAACAACACTTCGTGCAGCCTCTCCCACACCCCGGCGCGCTGCCACTCATCAAGCCGCCGGTAACACGTCGAGCCGCCACCAAAGCCCATCTCGGGCGGCAGATGACGCCACGCGATCCCCGTGCACAACACAAACAGGATCCCTTGCAGCGCCTGCCGATCCGGCAGCCGCTTACGACCCGGATAACGAAACCGCCGCTCCACGACCGGCAAAAGCGGCTCGATCCGCCCCCACAACGCATCCGACACCACCCACGGCGCAGTAGCCACCGGCACCCCTCCCAGATTGACAACGGATGCCGACGGCATTCGCTGCCAACCCAGAGGTCCCTTCATAACGGTTCGAGTTCTAACAGCAGGCCCGGGATACCGAACGTTCACACTGTCGACAGCTTGAGCGAAGAAAATCCAGGGGCAGTGTCGACGCCGAACAAAGAGCAGATGCGGCGCGAGCTCGGCGAGCTCCTCGCCTCAGCCAGCACCGGTGAGCTCGATCCATCCGACTTCCCCGCACGGCTCGAGTCGCTGCACGCCCGGTTTCTCGGAGAGAGTACAAACACGCCAGAGATGGTGAACCGCCGTCAGGAAGCGGCGACGGCCTATGAGCGTCTGATCGCGGTCGCCGACATGGACCGCCAGCACCACATCGAGCGACTTACGCAGGCGCTCGACCTCTGACCAACCGGACCGACGACGCTATGGGCACAGCGGCGCGAGCAGGCGGACATGTCTTCTCTCAGCCAAAGCCGAAGCCAGCGAGGGGTCGCCCAAACGATTGGCGACGAGTGATTGGCCGCACGCGCAGTCAGCTTCTTCGAGTAGACCACAGTTCTTCGAGTAGACCACAGCAGTCTTGAGATGCGGCAGCCGACCGAAAAAACGTCCACGCCTTATTAGCTGGCTCTGGAGTGTTAACAGGGACTTTGAGGTATCTCAGCTTTCGTTGAGATGCCATTTTAGCCTGGTGTACAGTCCGTTCCGACGCGGAGGGCGCGCCTACGTGAAGGGCACGCCCGTAGCGGGATTGGGCTTTGCCTAAGATTTGGCAGCCTCCGGGAGTGTTGCTCCTGACCTCGGGGCGGCCGCGCTGCGAGAGGCGTCCTAGCGGATGGTTCCCTGCCGGCAGGCCTGCGGGCGCCCGGCGCGCGCCACACCGGTGGTGCGGAGTCGGACGAGGACGACGAGGCGATGCATCTGGACGAGGTGCTTCTGCGCGTTGGCCGATTGCCTGGGCAGGTCAGAGCGGTACGGTGGCCAATGGTTGCCTACGCGCCCGCTGCATTCTCGCCGCGTTCGTGTGGAATGATCACAACGGGACAGGGTGCGTGGTTGGCGCATTGTTGGCTTACCGACCCGAGGAGCAGTCCGCGGAACTGGGCTGAGTCCTGAATTTCGGACGGTCGTCTTCAGGCCGCTTGGGCCTGCTGGTCGGTGAGCTGTGAGTATCGCTGTTGGGGGGTCTGGTAGTCGAGGGCCGAGTGCCGTCGACGGCGGTTGTAGAACACTTCGATGTAGCGGCCAACGGTGCGACGGGCGTGGTCGACGCTCGGGATCGCGGTGCGGTAGACGCATTCGACTTTGAGTGACGCGAAGAACGTTTCGGCTTGGGCGTTGTCCCAGCAAACGCCGGTTCGTCCCATCGACTGGCGCACTCCGAGGCGGCGGGTGGCGCGGTTGAACGCCCCGCTGCTGTATTGACAGCCCCTATCGCTATGAAATATCGCATTGGGCTGGACGTGCCCGTTTCGGTGTGCCATCTCGAGCGCTTCGATGCAGAGCGGGGCGCTGGCGCGGTTGCTGATCTGCCAGCCGACGATCATCTTCGTCGAGAAGTCGATCACGACCGCGAGGTACGCCCAGCCCGCCCACGTGCGGATGTAGGTGATGTCACCGCACAGCCTCGTGTCGGGCTCCTGACTTGTGAAATCACGGTTGATCAGGTCGGGTGCGGCCTGCGCCCCGGGGTCCTGGCGTGTCGTGACGCGGTAGGCGGCCGGCTGAGCGCCGGCGAGATCCTGCTCGTGCATCACGCGCCGCACCAGCTGCCACGAGCAGACGACGCCGTCTTCGACCAGGTCGCGGTGGACGCGCCGGTACCCATTCGTGCCGTCCGAGACCACGTGAGCGTTCGCGGCCAGTACAGCGATCCCGGCACGCCGAGCGGCCGTGGCCGACAGCGGCCGCTCACGCCAGGCGTAGTAGCCGCTCGTCGAGACCTCGAGCAGCATGCAGCCCCGCCTGACCGGGAACCCCGAACACGCCTTCTCCGCACCGATGAACGAATACCGCTCGCTCACCGACGGTCTTTCGCAAAGAAGGCGGCGCTTTTCCCAAAAACTCGTTGTCCAGCCGCAGCTGCCTGTTCTCACGCTCGAGCTCAGCGAGCCGAGCCCGCTCACTCAAAGACAACGGCGACTCCGACACCGGATGCTCATCCCGATACTTCGAAACCCAGTTGCCCAGCGTCCCATCGCTGATCTTCAACTCACGCGCGACCTGCGCGATCGGCCGGCCCGAATCGATCACAAACCGAACCGCTTCATCCTTGAACTCCGGCGAGTACCGAGAACGCTCTGCTGACATAACGTCTCCTCCATTTCCAATTTTTCAGGAAAAGAACTATGGAGACGACTGTCCTACGGACGGGACTCACCCCAAACCCGCCGAGGCCGCGTGACCCGACGATGAGGAGGTCGGCGCCTTTCGCTTCGGCGCAGAGGATGTCGGCTGGCTGTCCTTGACGCAGGAGTTGCGTCACGGTGACGCCTGAGTTGGCGGCGCCTGCGTCTGCGAGGATTTTGTCGAGCTCGGTCTGGGCGATCTTCGCGTAGTCGTCGACGCGACCGGGACGGACCAAACTGCGCCGTGGGCGAGCGGAGGGACGCTCCATGCCATCACGGCTTTCAGTTGGGCATGGTGGCTGCCTGCCTCTTGGAGGGCGAACCGTAGCGCTTTCAGCGACGCCTCGGAGCCATCGACACGGACGACGATCGTGTGCATCTCGATCATTCCCCCTCCTGGAATAAGAAACGTTCACTCCCATCACAATCGACCGGCACCCAGTTGCCTACCACCTCGCGGACCGCTCGGTCGTTGCGGTCGTTGTCGCAGTCATTGAACGCCTAAATGCATGAAACTAGACCACATTCCGCCGCCATGCCGCCACGCCGATTTGCTGGTAAATCGGGTCTGTGAACCCACGGGCTTGGGCGTCGGCGGGTTGAGCCCGCCGACGCCAGCGGTTGATCGACTGCTCTGGATACTGTCGATTGTGAGCACCGAGCCCCGGGCATGCGTTGGACAGGTCAGCTGGCGGCGTAGGTCAGCTCTTGGACGGCGTTGTCGACGTCCTTCCAGTTCACGTCGAGTTCCTTGGCGATGTGCTTCTCTGCCTTTAGGTCGGCCTTGTCCAGAGCGTCCTCGAGGTTGCTCGCCCCGACGATGAGCAGGGCGGCCTCTCCGTCGTCGATGAGCTCACCGAGTTCCTTGACGTCTGACCGAGACAGGCCACGCCATAGGTGGCCAGTCGCTTCGCCTACGGCTGCGCCGGCCAAAGCAGTTCCGATGATCGCGGGAGGGAACAGGATGCCGACGAGGGCACCGACGACAGCGCCGCCCCACGCTCCGTGCCTCGAGGCCATCTCATCCTTGTTGACGTGCACCCTGCCTTTCTCGTCCTTGGTGACCACGGCGGCGTCGTAGGTGCCAATCGCGCCGACCAGGTGGAGGTCCTTGACGACGTCGTAGTCGTCGCGCGCCGCCTCTTTGTTCGCATACGTGCCGATGTAGATGAAGACATCGTCCGGATTCGTCATGTGGTCTCTCCTATTTCCTTCGAGGTTTGAAACTGCTTATCGACAGTGCAACACGATCGAGCGGTCACATGACGGACTGGTCGTTGAGGAGAAGCTGTCCTTCGTTCCTGTCCCATGCGCCACACTTCAGCACCGGCTCCGACGTGCTCGGTGGCCGTCATTCTCAGGCCGCAGCGTCCGCCATCGAGGCGCTCTTCGCGAGTCGCCGGTGGAACAAGAAGCCCCAGTGCGCCCCAATCGGCCGCGAGGCCTCGAGATCGGCCGAAGGTCGTTCTGGCGCCGACCTCATGGTCTCTCGGGTCGGCGAAGCTTCTCTGGGTTGCCAGGCCGCGGATGGCTCGTGACCCTCAACCAGCAGCCAGCCTGTTTCGGCTACCACCACGGCGTCGAAGTCCGCAACCGAGATCCAGATGCTTGAGTAACAGGTCGGGCTCTCGCACTCGCAGAAAAAGGGGATCGAGTCAGAAGGAGCGAGCGACGCCGAGTCTTCCCGCATCCTGCTGTTGACGTTGCGCATCGAACTTGATTTGCGTTGCGCTAGGGGCGCACCGCCTGGGTCGGGCTGATCCGAAATCGTCAGAGATACGTCCATCACTGGCCTCCCAGCCAAGGTTGAGGGTGCATCGCGGACCGCGACTACAGCCGCTACCGCCAACCCACGCTGATGAGGGAGGCCATCTCTGCGAGATCACGCACGGCTGGGACCTCGCTGACAGAACCACAGCACCCCGAACTCGGCGCTGCCCCGAGAGACTAGCACTCGCATCGCCGCGAACGAGTTGCAAACTCAGCGTGATGAGCGCCCCGAGGCTCTACTGAGCGCCGAACCTCGCGAGGGACGATGGAGGAGACGTCGTCGCGACTCGGAGCGCGGGCGCGGACATGTCTGGCCCGGCTCTTGCTGTGCGGCTAAAGTCGGCCGCGCGCGGCTGCGATTGCAGCTTGCCCGTAGCTGATGCCGCCGTCGTTTGGGGGCACGAGGTGATGGCTCAGGACGGTGAACCCGAGCTCTTCGAGGTTGCGTCGGGTTGAGTTGAGTAGGCGGAGATTTTGGAAGCTCCCGCCTGAGAGAGCGACGGTAGACGGCTCGGCGGCCTCCCCGCAGACGGCGGCTGTGGCCGCAGCGATCGTTTCGTGGAAGGCGGCGGCGAGTTCGGGGCGTGGCCGCCCCGCAGCCAGATCGTCGTGGAGCGCAGCGATGAGTGAGGCGCCGTCGCCGAACTGCCATGGGTACGGATCGGCGCGAACCTGAGCGGCGAGGAGCTCGAGCTCGATTGCGGCCTGACCTTCGTAGGTGACGCGTTCGCGAAGACCGAGTAGCGCGGCGGCGGCGTCGAAAAGGCGGCCCATTCCGCAGGAGAGAGGCGCGTTCAGCTGAAGGCTTGCACGGACGAGTTGCCACCGTTCGAACGGCACCGGGCGCCCGGCGATATCGAGGTAGGAGGCGGCGACCCTCCATGGTTCGGTGATCGCCGCTTCGCCGCCGGGAAGCGGTACAGGCTTGAGATGTGCGAGACGCTCGAAGCTGGTCAGATCGCAGCGGAGGATCTCGCTGCCCCAGAGCGTGCCGTCAGTCCCGAAGCCTGTCCCGTCAAAAACGGCAGCGAGCGCCGGCCCCGTTTGGCCGTGCTCGGCAAGGCACGCCGCCGCATGCGCATGGTGATGTTGAACAGCGACGAGTTCTGCGTCCTGTTCAAGCGCCCACCTCGTCGAGAGGTATTGCGGATGGAGATCGTGCGCGATCGTCTCGGGCTCGATAGCGAGCATTGAGAGGTAGAGCTCGGTGTCGGCCTGGAAGGCGCGGTAGGCGGGTTCGCTGGCGAGATCGCCGAGGTGCGGCGACAGGAACGCATCGGCTCCGCGGACGAGGCAGAACGTGTTCTTGAGCTCGGCGCCGACGGCGAGGATCGGACGCGACGCGGTGACGGGCAGCGGCAGGGCCTCTGGCGCGAAGCCGCGCGAGCGGCGGATGGGGAACGAGGCGCGCACGAGTGAGTCCTCGCAGCGGCGATAGATCGGGCGGTTGTGGCCGAGGAAGGCGTCGGCGATCCGGTCGAGCCTCGCTTGGGCGTCGTCGTCGTCGACGGCGATCGGCTCATCTGACTGGTTGCCGCTCGTCATGACGAGCGGTCGGCCGAAGTCGGCGAGCAGGAGATGGTGGAGGGGCGTGTAGGGGAGCATTACTCCGACCCAGGGGCTGCCGGGCGCGACCGCTGGCGCTAAAGCAGCGCTGTCGTGCCGCCGAAGCAGGACGATCGGGCGGCGGCGTGAGCGGAGCAGCTCGGCCTCGGTCGCGTCGATGTCTGCCAGAAGCTCCGGCCGGTGAGCCATGATCGCGAACGGCTTATCCTCGCGGTGCTTGCGGGTTCGCAACCGGGTGACTGCGGCGTCGTTTGCTGCGTCGCACGCGAGGTGCCAGCCGCCGAGCCCTTTGACCGCGACAATGGCGCCGTTTCGGAGCAGCTCAACGGCTCGCTCGACCGAGAGCGAGAGTCGCGGCCCGCACAGTGGGCAGCAGGTTGCCTCGGCGTGAAAGCGGCGGTTGCCTGGATCGTCGTACTCGCGGCGGCAGTCGGCGCAGAGCGGGAAGCCAGCCATCGTGGTGTTGGAGCGGTCGTAAGGGACTGAGCGGACAATCGTGAACCGAGGCCCGCACTGGGTGCAGTTGATGAACGGGTAGCGGTAGCGCCGGTCGCCCAGGGCGAACAGCTCTCCGAGGCAGGCCTCGCAGGTTGCGGTGTCTGGTGGAATCAGCGCGCTTCTACCCGTGGCGGAACTTCCGGCGATCACAAACTCGCGGTCGCCGTGCGGCGGTAGCCGCTCGACCTCGACGGCATCGACGCGTGCGAGCGTGGGCGCTTCCGTGCAGAGAGCGGCGCCGAAAACGTCCAGCGACTCAGACGCACCCTCCGCTTCGATGACGACGCCTTGCCCATCGTTGCGGACGAACCCGCCGAGAGCGAGTTGCCGTGCAAGCCCGAACACGAACGGCCGGAAGCCCACGCCTTGCACGATTCCGCTGACTCGAAAACGGCGTCGCTCCATCTGCCACATTCTGGTCCCGCGGGCAGATCCGAGTCTGGGCCAGCGAATCGCGCGGCAGACGGGCACTCGAGCGAGCCGACTGCCAGCGGATCTTCACGCAGCACAGACGATCTTGCGGCGAGGGGGCGGTTCGGCTAACGTCGGGCTGGAGGCGACCGGCGAGCGCAACGCACTATCTGGGTGCTCGTCGGGAGGCTGTTGGCTCGATGTTCGCCGCGTCGTTGGGGTTGTCTGTCGATGCGGTGGCCGAGCGGGAGGCGTAGGGGATGTTCCTGAACCAGTCGTTGCCGGAGCGTCTTGAGGAGCGTGGGGTCAGTCGTCGCACGTTCATGAAGTTCTGCGGCGTAATGGCGGCGACGTTGGCATTGCCGCCGAGCTACCGCACAGCGATCGCTGAGGCACTCTTGAGCGTGCGGCGGCCGGTGCTCATATGGCGGGAATTTCAGGATTGTGCCGGCAACTCGGAGTCGATCCTGCGCTCACCGTCCCCGACGATTTCACAACTCGTGCTCGAAACGCTCGCGTGGAACTATCACGAGCTGATCATGGCTGGTTCCGGCGAGCAGGCCGAGGCGATGAGCACTCAGGCGGTCCGAGATTTCAGGGGGGAGTACATCGCGGTTATCGAGGGAGCGATCCCGACGGGCGAGGGGTATTGCACGATCGGGGGCCGTTCGGCGCTTGATCTCGTGCGGGAGGTAGCGGGGAACGCGAAGGCGACGCTCGCCGTGGGTGCCTGTGCGTGGGACGGTGGTCTCGTGAAACATGGGCCCACGGGCGGCAGGGGTGTGCAGGATGTCGTCCCGGGGGCGAGTGTGGTCAACCTGGGCGGCTGCCCGCATAACCCGGCCAACACGGTCGCGGTGATGGTGCATTACCTGACGTTCGGTGAGATGCCGGCGCTTGACGAGTACAACCGTCCGCTCTTCGCCTACGGCGACCTTATCCATGACCAGTGCGAGAGGCGCGCGTATTTCGACGCTGGCTTGTTCGTTGAGGAGTGGGGTGACGAGGGCCACCGCAACGGCTACTGCCTCTACAAGATGGGCTGCAAAGGGCCGTCCGCGACGTTTAACTGCCCGAATGTGCGCTGGAATGACGGGACGAGCTGGCCGGTCGAGGCCGGGCACAACTGCATCGCCTGCGCATCACACGATTTCTGGACGAACGCAAGCCCGTTCTACGAACGGCTACCCAACGTTCCAGGTTTCGGGGCTGACACGACCGCCGAGAAGGTTGGGCTGACCGTTCTCGGAGGCGTCGCGGCGCTCACAGCCGCGCACGCGGTCGGCAAAGGCGTGCAAGGCGCGGCGGCCCGACGATCACAGAAGGCGGCTGCTCGAACGCCGCTGGCGGCGCGTGTTGGTCCTGAGGCGCCGCCCTCGCCGCGGACGGAGTCGGAGCGGGAGGAGGCGAACGGTGACCAGGATCAAGATTGACCCGGTAACACGGATAGAAGGTCACCTCCGAATCGAAGCGGAGGTGGCAGGCGGCATGGTCACTGAAGCGTGGGCTGCCGGCACCATGTTCCGAGGGATCGAGAAGATCGTTGAGGGCCGCGACGCACGCGAGGCATGGATCTGGGCGCAACGCATCTGCGGCGTCTGCACGACCGTCCACGCGATCGCGTCTGTGCGAGCTGTCGAGGACGCCATCGGGGCTACGCCGCCGCCGAACGCCGAGCTGATCCGCGAGCTGATTGCTGGCAGCCAACTCGTCCACGACCACGTCATCCACTTCTACCATCTGCACGCGCTGGACTGGGTCGACATCGTCGACGCGGTGAAAGCGAGCCCCACCCGCACGTCACGCTTGGCGCAGTCGATCTCCGACTGGCCGCTTTCGAGCGCCTCCTACTTCCGCACTGTTCAGGGGCGCATCAAGCGGCTGGCCGACTCGGGACAGCTGTCCCTTTTCGCCAGCGGCTACTGGGGGCACCCGGCCTACAGGCTGACGCCAGAGCAGAACCTGCTCGCGGTCGCGCACTACCTCGAGGCGCTCGAATGGCAGCGCGACGTGATCCGCATCCACGCCGTGCTGGGCGGCAAGAATCCCCATCCACAGACCTTTGTGGTCGGAGGAATGGCGACACCCGTCGACCCCAACAGTCCACAGGCGATCAACGCTGAGAGCATCGATTTCCTCCGCCAGTTGATCGCCTCGATGCGGTCGTTCATCGCGCAGGTCTACCTGCCGGACGTCCTGCTGATCGCTTCGGCCTACCCGGAATGGACAAAGATCGGGAGTGGGACGCGGAACTTCCTGACCTATGGCGGCTACGGCAGCGGGCCAGTCTCAGACACCGCCTCCTACCTGTTCCCGCGCGGAATCATCCGCGACCAAGACCTTTCCCGCGTCGACCCGATGAACGAGGAGAAGATCACCGAGCAGGTCGTCCGCTCCTGGTACAGCTACACAAACGGCGAGAGCGCTGCGCTGCACCCGTTCGACGGCCAGACAAACGACAACTACACCGGCCCCAAGACGCCCTACCAGTGGCTGGAGACCAGCCAGAAGTACTCCTGGCTCAAAGCGCCCCGCTACGAGGGTGAGGTGATGGAGGTAGGCCCCCTGGCACGCATGCTGGTGGCCTACGCCTCCGGAGTGCCCGAGGTCAGAACGACGATCGACCGCACGCTGAGCACGCTCGGGGTGGGACGAGCCGCCCTCTACTCGACGATCGGCAGGGTCGCGGCTCGAGCGCTCGAGAGCCAGATCGTTGTCGAGCGGCTCGAAGGCTGGCTCAACGCGCTCGAGCGCAACATGTACTCCGGTGATCTCCGCATCGCCGACACGACAAAATGGGACCGCTCGACCTGGCCCAAAAGCGCCCGCGGCTTCGGCCCCCACGAGGTGCCGCGCGGGTCGCTCGGGCACTGGGTCGAGGTCTCCGACGGGCTGATCAAGCACTACCAGGCGGTCGCCCCGACCACCTGGAACGCCTCGCCTCGCGACGGCCAGGGGCAACCAGGCCCCTACGAGCAGGCACTCGTCGGCACACCTGTAGCGGATCCCACGCGTCCGCTCGAGCTCCTGCGGACAGTGCACTCGTTCGATCCCTGCCTCGCCTGCGCCGTCCACGTGCTCGACACCGAAAACGGCGGCAGGGAAACGCGAGTCATAGTCGAGGCGGGACGCTGAATGGTCGCGGCCCGACGCGAGAGCGAGGTCGCAGCACGACCCGCGCGGCACGGCGTCTACGTCTGGGAGCTCCCGGTACGACTCGTGCACTGGACGATCGTGCTCACACTGATCATCCTCTCGATCACCGGCTTCTACATCTACGACCCGTTTCTCGGCGGCAGCGGCAGCGCCGGCGACCCCGGCTTCCTCATGGGGTGGGTCCGATTCATCCACGAGACCTCCGGCTTCATCTTCACCACAGCGGTGCTTGTCCGCGTGTACTGGGCCTTCGTCGGCAACCGCTACGCGCGCTGGCGAGCGCTTCTGCCGCTCACCCGCGCGCAACGTCGCGACCTCCGAGACATGCTTGGCTACTACGCGTTCCGACGCCTGAATCCGCCGCGCGTCAACGGCCACAACCCACTCGCAGCACTCGCCTACCTCGCCATTTACCTCTGCTTCGTGCTCTCGATCCTCTCCGGATTCGGCCTGTTCGCGTGGGTCAGCCGGATCCCGGCGTGGATGACGCTCTTCGGCTGGACATACCAACTGATGCCGATTGAGCAGCTACGGCTCCTCCACTTCCTCCTCATGTTCGTCTTCGCCGCATTCACCGTCCACCACGTCTACTCCGCGATTCTGGTCGACATCGACGAGCGCAACGGGGAACTATCAAGCATCGTCACCGGTTACAAGGCCAACGTCCTCGAGGGCGAGACACCACGCGACAGCCCCCACCCCGCCTCGTGACCGGTGCTGAGCGTCGCAGTGTGGTGGTCATCGGGATCGGCAACGTCGTCTGCTCCGACGACGGCCTGGGCGTTCACGCCATCCGGCGTCTGGGCGAGCGCCGCCGGCAATCCGACGGCGTGGAACTGATCGAGGGCGGCACCGCCGGCCTGATGCTCCTGCCTCACCTCGCAGACGCGCGACGCGCGATCATCGTCGACGCGATCTCCGTCGGAGCATCCCCAGGGACACTCGTGCGACTCGAACGCGTCGAAGACGTCTTCGCAACCGGCATGACGGCTCACGATGTCGGCCTCGCCGACCTCCTCGACGCTCTGCGGCTCACAGACAGCTGGCCCGACGAGCTCGTGCTGCACGGCGCTCAACCAGCCTCGACCGACCTCGGCACGGAGCTCACACAGCGGCTTGCCACAGCCTTACCCGGACTCCTGGACGCGATCGAGGCCGAGCTTGCCAGCTGGTGCCGTGCCGAGACAGAGAGTTCACAGCCGTGTGCCTAGCGATCCCGGGCAGGGTCGTGGAGCTGGTGGACGGGCTGAGCAGCCTCGCCGAGGTGGAGGTGGCAGGCGTGCGCCGCATCGTCAACGTCGGACTACTCGACAGCGTCGAGCCCGACGAATGGGTGCTGATCCACGTTGGCTTCGCGCTCTCGAAAGTCGACGAAGCCGAGGCTCAGTCGACGCTACTTCTGCTCAAACAGATGGGAGAAACATACGAGCAGGAACTCGAGGATCTGAAGCGGAGCGCGATTCAATGAGCTGTAGCGACTCTCACTGCATCACGTGCTCTGACGAAGCAACACTGATGATCGTGACAGCGGTTCTTGCCGGAGCGCTGGCGGTCTGCGAGGCGGGCGTAGAGGTGATGACTGACCTCGTCGGGCCGGTCAATCCGGGCGACACCCTGCTCGTGCACGCAGGCGTTGCGATCGCGCGGGTTGCGCCGTGAGGTTCGTCGACGAGTATCGGGACGGGGCACTAGGGGCGGCGCTGGCGGCCGAGATCGTCGCGACCGTCGAGTCTGGCCGCCACTACAAAGTGATGGAGGTCTGCGGCGGCCACACGCACACGATCTACAAGTACGGCATCGACGACCTCCTTCCGGAAAATGTTGAGCTCGTCCATGGGCCGGGCTGTCCTGTCTGCGTGATCCCGATGGGCCGCGTGGACGACGCGATCGCCCTCTCGGGACGACCGGAGGTGATCCTCACCTGCTTCGGCGACATGATGCGTGTTCCCGGCGGCAGCGGAACCCTCGACGACGCCAAGGCGCAAGGCGCGGACGTTCGGATGGTCTACTCCCCGCTCGACGCGCTCCGCATCGCCCGCGAAAACCAGGAGCGCGAAGTCGTCTTCTTCGCCGTCGGCTTCGAGACAACCGCTCCCTCCACTGCGCTGACCCTGATGCGCGCGAAAGCGGAACGTCTCATTAACTTCTCGGTCTACTGCAACCACGTCACGATCGTGCCGCCGCTGCGCGCGCTCCTCGACTCGCCCGATCTGCAACTCGACGGGTTCATCGGGCCCGGCCACGTCTCGACCATCATCGGCGTGCGGCCGTTCGCGTTCATCCCCGACGAATACGGCAAACCGATCGTCATCTCCGGGTTCGAGCCACTCGACGTGCTCCAGTCAGTGCAGATGCTCCTGCATCAGTTGGCCGAGGGACGCGCCGAAGTCGAAAACCAGTACCGACGTGTCGTTCCCGATGACGGGAACGAGCGGGCGCTGCAGGTACTCGAGGAAGTCTTCGAGCTGCGGCCCCACTTCGAGTGGCGCGGGCTCGGCTCGATCTCCCAAAGCGCCCTGAAGCTGGCGGCGCCATACGCGGACTTCGACGCCGAGCTGCGCTTCGAACTCCCAGGTGTTCCCGTCGCAGACCCGAAGGCTTGCCAGTGCGGAGAGGTGCTGAAGGGTGTGATCAAGCCCTGGCAGTGCAAAGTGTTCGGTACCTCCTGCACACCCGAGCGGCCGATCGGGACCTGCATGGTCTCCTCCGAGGGAGCATGCGCCGCCTACTACAACTACGGCCGCCTCGCCCGCGAGCGAGCCGCCATTTAGGTGGGCGCCGCCGAACGCGACGCGCTCGAAGGGATCGAGCGGCTCCGCCAGAGACCGGCGAAGTTCAGGGACGCGCGGATCACGATGGCGCACGGCGCCGGCGGCAAAGCGACCCGGACGCTCGTCGAGGGGCTGCTCGCCCCGCTGCTCGGCATTGCCGAGCTCAGCGATGCCGCCTCGGTCGGCGAGCTCGCGTTGACGACCGACAGCTACGTCGTCCGGCCGTTGCGCTTCCCCGGCGGCTCGATCGGCGAGCTGGCCGTCAACGGTACCGTCAACGACCTCGCGATGGCGGGGGCTCGACCACTCGCGCTGACACTGTCACTGATCCTGGAAGAAGGGCTGGCGAGCTCCGAGCTTCAGGCCGAGATCGAGGCGGCCGCACGCGCCGCGAGAGCCGCGGGCGTCGCGATCGTCGGCGGCGACACGAAGGTCGTCGAGCGCGGCAGCTGCGACAGCATGTACCTGACGACAACCGGGCTCGGCCGACGCGACCCCCGTGCACACCTCTCACCCAACTCGCTGCAGCCCGGCGACCGAATCCTCGTATCCGGCACGATCGGCGACCACGGCACCGCGGTGATGCTCGCCCGCGGGCAATTCGAGCTCCTGGCCGACGTCGAGTCGGACACGCGACCGCTATGGGCCGCCGTTGACGCGCTGCTCGACGTTCCCAACCTCGGGCTTCGATGTCTGCGCGACGCCACCAGAGGCGGCGTCGCGACCGTGCTGAACGAACTCGCAGCTGCCTCAGGCGTCGCGATCGTCGTCCGCGAGACCAACGTCCCCGTCCGTCCGGCCGTCGCGGCCGCCTGCGAGATCCTCGGCCTCGACGCGATGTACATGGCCAACGAAGGCACCTTCATCGCGGTCGTCGCGCCCGACAGCTACGCCGAAGCGCTGGCGGCGCTGCGGCCACTACCAGGATGCGAAAACGCGGCCGAGATCGGAGAGGTGAAAGCCGATCCGCGCGGCATGGTCGTCGTCGAGACGGGATTCGGCGGACGCCGCGTGATGGACATGCTCGTCGGCGACCCCCTACCCAGAATCTGCTGATGCACGAACTGGCCCTCTCAGACGCCGTCGTCGAAATCGTCTGCAAGCACGCGAACGGCCGACGAGTGACGACGGTCGAACTCAAAATCGGCCATCTCCGCCAGGTCAACCCGACCGCACTCACCTTCGGATTCGAGCTCCTCACAAAAGACACCGTCGCCGAAGGGGCAGAGCTCGTCTGCACCCTCGTGCCGGCACAGATCACATGCCGCCGCTGCAGATCGAGCACCCAGGCAAACAGCTTCCCGTTCTCATGCGTCAGCTGCGATAGCTTCGACGTCGAACTCGTCAGCGGCGAAGAGTTCCACGTCGAGTCGATCGAGGTCGTCGACGAAGCACCGCTGCCCGCAGCGACGAGATGAGCTGCGCACTCTGCCATCGTGGCCCAATGAGCCGGTCGGGAAGTGCGACATCAGCTGCCAGGCGCTCCTGGAAGAAGTTGCCACCCGTCACAGCCGGCGGGAACGCCAACCACTGACGTGATCAACAACGACCGAAAGGCGGCAGTAGGACGATGACTCTTCACGATTCGACGGAGACCTCGGCGCAGGTCGGGCACGATGTCGCCTCCCCGCTGCCGAGCACGGCGAGAGTCTGATGCACCGAACCTACGTACGCGTCGTCGAAGGAGTGCTCGACGCGAACGAGACGATTGCGCGGGCGAACCGCGACGACTTCGACCGCGCCGGGGTCGTCGTCGTCAACCTGATGAGCGCGCCCGGAGCGGGAAAGACCACGCTGCTCGAGCGCACTGTCCGAAACCTCGAAGGCGTTCGCATCGGCGTGCTCGAAGGCGATGTCCAAGGAAGCCTCGACGCAACGCGGCTCGCCTCCCTCCACATCCCGGTCGTCCAGATCAACACCGACCCCGGGTTCGGCGGCGAATGCCACCTCGACGCGAACATGGTCCGCTCCGCGATCCCCTCACTCCCACTCAACGAGCTCGACCTACTCGTGATCGAGAACGTCGGCAACCTCGTCTGCCCAGCCGAGTTCCGAGTCGGCGAACACCACCGCGTCATGATCTCCGCCGTAACCGAAGGCGAAGACAAGCCGCTCAAGTACCCACTCATGTACCGCGCCTGCGAGCTTGTACTTATCAACAAGATAGACCTGCTCCCACATCTCGACTTCGACCTCGAGAAGTTCCTCGTCCACCTCGACGCGGTCAACCCGGATGTGCCGCGGCTGCTCCTCAGCACGAAAACCGGCGAAGGGATCCATGCCTGGCACGAGTGGCTCTCGCCCGTCGGCTTGCCCCGCACGATCCCGGCCTGACCGAGAGGTGACTCAGACCACGAGGTCACGCCACTTCAAGTGCCGAGCGCCCGGCGAATGAAGAGACATCCGGAAGCTACGTTGCCGTGGTTCGGCCGCGGTACAGGCACTGAATCAGTCACACGAAGAGTCGGACGGGCGGGAAACACACCGTCCGGAGGGCGAGCCGGTATAAGCGGTCGCTCCGAAAGGAACATACCGCGCACCGGCTCGGCTCCGCGCCTTCGGCTAGCTGAGCCAGTTCAAGCAACTCCCCGTCGGCCACAACCGCCGCGCCGACATCCCGCAAAACATCCCTCGCGATCGCCGGTGCGCCGTCCGCCGCACGAGACGACTCCGGGGCTCATCTGCTTCGACTTCTAGCTCGGTTCGAGACCCCCCTGAAGCCTGACCGTCCCGCTCCGCGGCGCGAGGATCTCTGCGCTCTCCGAGACTCGCCGTGAATGCCAGAACCCGAATCCGACCAGGAGAGCCATCACTGCGGCGAGGACGAACGATGCGATCGCGGCCCAAAGCGCGATCAGACCGAAGGTTGAGAAGCCGTAGGCCTCGAGGAGCAGCCCGCGCAGCGTGGTGCCGTTCAGAGACGTCTGAACCTCCGCGGCAAGCGCGGCGTTCTTGGGATTCGCACGCGAGGCAGTACTTACCTTCGCGTACACACCGCCGTAGGGCATCTCGCTCAGATGAATGGCGATGAAATGGTCGGCGTACGCCTCCGCCTGTGGCCCGGTTAGGAGCTGCTGTCCGGCGTACTTCTCCAGGTAGGGAATCATCCCTGGCGTAATCTCGGTGCCTGGTTTCGCGTGCGCGAAAGCCGCCAGCGGGGGGAAGAAGATATCTTGCTGGGCGAGCTGGTTATGAACATTCGAGCTGGCCACGCTGTGGCCCCACAACGCCAGTGAGCCAGCGACGACCAGCACGACAACGACGACCGCGCCTCCGGCGCTGACAAGCACATCAAAAACCTTGCGACGCATCGCTTCCTCCTTGGCTCGAACGGTCGGTGGAGCCGGCAACGCCGGCCTCACAGCAGCTACACCGCCCACATTGCTCGGGGAGGAAACATCTCTGCGAAACCACTCACCTGAGGTCTCGCGGCCACAATCAGGCAACCGCCAAAGCTGCGATGCCTACAAACACACTACCAGCCCACGCTACGTAACAGCGAGCGGCGGCCGCCTCGCAGAGCGGTACGCACCCGAGTCGTAGCATTACACGGCGTTTCTCCGACCCCCTCGCGGGCCGACCCTCGGAATCACTGACGATCAGCCGCATAGAGCTCGCCGTGACGGGCCGAAACACGCCGAACTCACCTGGGTATCGCGGGAGCAGTCCCAAGATCCGCCCGCTCGAACTGCACTGCAAGCGAGGGACGACGCGCGCGGGTGCTAGTTTCGCTCTACGGCTTCCACTTCGCGGTGCCGTAGGAGTTTCAGCGGGACCTCAATGCTTTTGTCTCGCGAGGAGATGCCCTCCCTCAACAGCGCGGGCGGCGTTCGTTGAGTGTGGTTTCGGTTGGCGCTGCACCCTCGATTTGGCCGGGAGGTTCAGAATGGAAACACGTATGACGAGTTCGAACGAGTTCGACTCGGTTGTGCTTGCGGCGCTGGTGCGCGCGTCGCGAAGCGTCGATCGAAGCGTGACGCAGGTTTCGGCGTCGTTTGCAGAGGGAGTGACGTTGTGAAGGATGGCGTGAGGCGGCTCATCGAACGTCTTCGGATGGCGTCGAGCAACCGAAGACGTCGAATGAGGATCTCGCTCGGTCACAGTCGACGAGATCATCGCGAGACCGAACTCGTCCCCGTGCGGGTACGGACAGGCTCGTACAGCGACCGCCGCCAGCGTTAGACACCCACGGATCGCGGAAGATCGAACCGCGCTCTGAACCATCAGCCGGACACTCAGCGAGGCGCTCCGAGGATGAGTAGCCCGGCGTCCTACACCTCGGCGAGCCTCGGACGCAGCTTCCCCGCCCAGGACCAGAATGCCTGCTCGCGAGTGGTGAATCGGGAATCGAGTTCTCGGCACCCACAGGGAAGCGCGCCACTCAGCATCAGCGCCGCGATCGTCGAAACGCCGGTGGAACTCGCCAGAATGCTACGTTTGCTCTTGCGGCCTCAAAACTCAGGCTCGCGTTGTTCCTCGTGGGAGCCGCATTTCTCGGCTCCGCACTCGGTGCGCCCTCAGCAGATGGGCAGAGCGGCTTTTCGAGCCGCATTCGTCCCTCGTTGGCCGACAACTTGAACTGAGGAGGACCGGTATGGCCGTTTTGTTGATGGCAGTCGCCGTCGTCGTGCTGCTGGCGCTCGTGTTCGCGGCGTTCTCGGTGCACATCCTCAAACAGTACGAGCGGGCCGTGAAGTTCCACCTGGGCCGGGTGGGCGATGACGCGTTCGGGCCGGGCGTGATCTTCATCATTCCGCTGATCGAACGTATCCGTCGCGTCTCGCTGCGGATCGTGACGATGCCGATCCAGTCGCAAGGGATCATCACGCGAGACAACGTTTCGGTCGACGTTTCCGCCGTCGCCTACTACAAAGTCGACAATGCAGTCCGAGCGGTCATCGCAATCGAAAACGTTCACGAAGCGATCGATCAGATCGCTCAGACAACGCTACGCGCAGTCGTCGGTCGACACACCCTCGACGAGACGCTCTCCGAGACCGAGAAGATCAACAAGAACATTCGCGAGATCCTCGATGTCCAGACCGAGGACTGGGGCGTCCAGGTCACCCTCGTCGAGCTGAAAGATATTCAGCTCCCCGAGAGCATGAAGCGCGCGATGGCGCGCCAGGCCGAGGCCGAGCGGGAGAAGCGCGCGAAGATCATCGCCGCTGAAGGCGAGGCCCTCGCCGCCGGCGAGCTCGCCCATGCAGCCGACGTGATGATGGCTCACCCGCTCGCGCTCCAGCTGCGCAACTTGCAGACGCTCGTCGAGATCGCGGTCGACAAGAACTCGACCGTCGTGTTCCCGGCGCCGCTCATGAGCACGATCCAAGAGCTCGGCGCGTTCCTGAATCGCGAGACCGCCGCCGCGGGGCCACTCGCATCACTTTCACCAGCCCACTCCAACGGCGAGTCTGCAACCGAAAGCAGCGTCCGATGAAACCGCCGGATGACTCGCGAGAGATCCTCGAGACCTTCTGCGACAATACGCGGCGATTCACGGACCCGAAGCACAGCTGATGCTGCTCCGTCAGCAGCGCCGAAGACTCGGAGGCGAGCTGAAGAGATCGCCGCAAGGGTGAGCGTCTCGATCGCGATCCGTCCGTCCGCTGGCCGCGCGCGCGCCCTGCGGGCGGCGCTCTTCTCAACCTATCCGCCGCGGGCTTGCGGGATCGCCACGTTCTCGTTCGATCTACGCTCGGCGCTGCTCGACCTCCCGGGAATCGCTGAGGTCAGCCCCGTCGTCGTTGTCGAGGAACCCTCGCGTGCCCAGCGGCCGCAACCACTCGCGACCGTTTCGCAGGCAGTGCGCAGTGACTACGTAGCTGCTGCGAAGCTGCTCGGCCAACTGAACGTCGACGTTGTCCTTCTCGAGCACGAGTTCGGGATCTTCGGCGGCCCCGACGGCGATTACGTCTTGGCGTTCGCACAAGGGCTCGCGCAGCCCCTCGTCGTGACGTTGCACACGATACTTTCGCAACCAACGCGACACCAGCGGCAGGTGTTGACGGCCCTCTGCGACCAGGCCTCGCGCGTGATCGTGATGACCGACACAGCGCGACGTCTCCTGATCGAGTTGGGGGCAGCGACGCCAGACAAGATCTGTGTGGTTCCCCATGGCGCGCCGATTGTGCTCGGGCGCCGGGCCGACGCGCAAGGCGCCGACCGTTCGCCGCCGTCTGTCATCCCTGCGCCTCGACGGTCTGAGCGCCTGCGGTCGCACTTCCTGCTGTCCACGTTCGGGCTGCTCTCGGCGGGGAAGGGGCTCGAGACGGCAATCAAGGCTCTTGCGCTCATCGTCGAGCGTCACCCGGACGTGTTGTATGTCATCGCCGGACGCACACATCCCCAGGTGGCAGCTCGAGAGGGCGAGCAGTACCGGACAATGCTGGAGCGCCTCGTCGTCGAGCTCGACCTCGGCGATCACGTGGAGTTCGACGATCGATTCCTCTCGATCGACGAGCTGGCCGACCTGCTCGCGGTGACCGATGTCTTCGTGACGCCGTATCGCAGTCGTGAGCAGATCGCCTCGGGTTCGCTCACCTTCGCGCTCGCCGCGGGCTGCGCCGCCGTCTCGACCCCGTACTGGTACGCGCAGGACATGCTCGCCTCCGGGGCTGGCCAGACCGTCCCGTTCGACGACCCGCGAGCGCTCGCCGAAGCCGTCTGCGCGTTCGCCGGCCAGCCCGACCTGCTCACAACGGCGCGCCGGGAAGCTCGACGGATCGGCTCCCAACTCGCGTGGCCGTCCGTCGCCAAGGCAACGGCAACGGTGCTCCACGACGCGGTAACAGACGCCCCGCGACGAACTCCGCCCCGGCAGGCCACGTCCGCCCGCCCACGGTTCGAACACGAAGTCTCCCGATCAGCAGCGACAGCTCGCGGCCAGCTGGCTCTAGCGCCAGCGGTGAGCCAGGCTTCCAGTCCGATTCCGATAGGGCGTGAACTGTTCTTATTCCAGGAGGGGAAATGACCGAGATGCACACGATCGTCGTCGGTATCGATGGTTCCGAGGCGTCGGTGAAGGCGCTGCGGTTTGCGCTCCAAGAGGCGGGCAGCCATCACGCCCAACTGAAAGTCGTAATGGCGTGGAGCGTCCCTCCGCTGGCCTACGGCGCAGGTTGGTCCGTCCCGATCAACGTCGACGACTACGCGAAGATCGCCCAAACCGAGCTCGACAAGACCCTCGCAGCCGCCGGCTCCGCCGACTCAGACGTTACCGTGACGCAACTCCTGCGCCAGGGCCAACCAGCCGACATCCTCTGCGCCGAAGCCAAAGGCGCCGACCTCCTCGTCGTCGGGTCACGCGGCCTCGGCGGCTTCCGCGGGCTGCTGCTCGGATCGGTAAGCCAACAGTGCGCCAACCACGCGCCCTGCCCCGTCGTGATCATTCCGCACGAACGCGGCGAGAAAGCGCCGGACGGGTAGGCGCCACGCGGCGCCTGACCGGGCGGAGCCTCTTACGTGAGCGACGGTGAGAACGGACGTGTCGACGTCGACTTGGCGCGCGACTTAGCCGCCGGAGCGCCCATTCCTGATCTCAGCCGCCGCCGAGTTCGTGCTTGGCATGGGCGGCCTCGGCGGTGTGATGCAGGTGCTCCAAAAACACGTCGGCCGCGCCTCCGGCCTCAGAATCCTCGAACCAGCTCTCCGACCTCGCCACCGTCCGAGTCCGCAACGCTCCACCCGACTCGCCCAACCAAGACCCGCCCGACAACTCATGCTCCAGCTCCTCCAAACCCGATGATCAAAACCCCCCAGTACCCCACGCCAACCCCAATCGCACCCATGTCCGGAAAATCGGGCTAGGGCCCGCTGGTTCAGGAAGGCGACGAACGGTGAAGAGACGCGTGATCGCCTTCGACCTGGACAACACGCTCGCTGACAGCAAATCCCCGATCCCGGACCGGATAGCGGTTCTGCTGACCGGGCTCCTGGCGCAGTTCCAGGTGTGCGTTATCTCCGGGGGAAAGTTTGAGCAATTCGAAGCGCAGGTATTGGGTCATCTCAGTTCCTCGCCTCATGTCTTGAGTGCGTTGCACATCATGCCGACCTGCGGAACACGTTACTTCCGCTTCGATGTCGGAGCCGGAGTCTGGCAGCAGGTGTATGCGGAGGATCTCTCGTCTGATCAGCGGAACAGCATCGTTAAGGCGCTGGAGAGCGGGGCAGACGCGTTGGGGTATCACCCGACGAAGCTGTGGGGTGCGCAGATCGAAGACCGAGGCAGCCAGGTCACGTTTTCAGCTCTCGGCCAGGATGCTCCCGTGGCCGAGAAGCAGGCCTGGGATCCGGACGGAGCCAAGAAGCAGAAGCTCCGTGACCGTGTCGCGACGGAGATCCCCGATTTCGAGGTTCGGGTCGGCGGCTCCACATCAGTCGACGTGACCAAGCCCGGGATCGACAAAGCCTACGGCATCAACAAACTGATCGAACTACTCGACCTGACGAAGAACGACGTCCTTTTTGTCGGCGACCAGTTGACCAGGGGCGGCAACGACTACCCGGTCAAGGCGATGGGAGTCGATTGCCTCGAAGTCGGATGCTGGCAAGACACGGCGCTCGTCATTCAAACAATCCTGGGGGTAACCTGAAATGCCGCTCGAGTTGAGCCAATGAACCCTGACCATGAGCAACGGCCGTGGGGCGAATACACGGTGCTCGACGAAGGCGCCGACTTCAAGGTCAAACGCATCACCGTGACCGCGGGGAAGCGGCTCAGCTACCAGCGCCACGCCCGGCGTTCGGAGCACTGGCTCGTCGTCCACGGCGCCGGCCGCGTCACGCTCGACGGGAACGAGTTCGACGTCCTCGCCGGAACCGCCGTCGACGTTCCCGTCGGAGGAGCCCACCGGATCGCGAACACCGGGACAACGCAGCCGCTGATCTTCATCGAAGTGCAGCGCGGCGACTACTTCGGCGAGGACGACATCGTCCGGCTCGACGACGACTACGGTCGGGCCACCAAGACCTGATGAGAACAGGCGACCCTCGATGAGTGCGTCGTCCGGCCGCGGCAAAGGTGGCCCGGAACGGCGGCTGATCGCGCCGGCAAAGGAGCCTCGCGACTCTCCGAACCGAAGACCGGCGAAGCTGTGCAGCGGCTTCGACTATGCGGGCAATACCCCGGTTGCGGTACGGCATGTCAGCGACACGCCGATCGTGGCAGCCGACTCGCTACCCGGATACGGCCCGATCTTCAACGCGGGCGTGATCCATCACAACGGCCGCTTCCACCTCTTCGCACGCGGCGTGCGCAGCGGCTACCGACGCAACCCGGGGCCTGGCGACACCTTCCTCAACTACATCTCCGACGTGCTCGTATTCACCTCAAGCGACGGACACGACTACGAGTTCCAGCAAGTCCTGGCAGCCAGTTCCCCCGGCGGCGTGCACTCATACGAGGACCCCCGCGTGCAACGCGTGCAAAGCGGCGGCAGCGAACACGTCGTCATGACCTACACGAACCTGCCCAGGCCGGAGTCCGGCCTCCCCTGGCGTGTCGGACTGCACCGGCTCGGCTACGGCGATGGCCGCTTCAGCCTCGAGCACAGCTCGGGCCGCATCCTCGGGCCGGACGGGATCAAGGACAAGGACGCTGTCATCTTCAACCTGAGCGACGGCCGCCTCGGATTGCTCCACCGGATCCATCCGAACATCCAGCTCGCCTTGTTCGACTCGCTCGAGGAGCTCTGCGCCCCAGCAGCCGGATACTGGGACGACCACCAGCGAAACCTCGAGCGGCACACGCTGATCAGACCCGGGAACGGGGCGCTCGGAGTCGGCGCCGGCGCACCGCCACTGGCAACCGACAACGGTCTGCTCCTCTTCTTCCACGAGCGAGAACACGACGGCCGCTACGCGACCAGACTCGCGCTTCTCGACAACGCAACCGGACAGGTGCGGTCGCTGCTTCCCGACCCGATCATGCGCCCAGAGCTCCCCTGGGAACAACGCGGCGACATCGACAACATCATCTTCGTCCAAGGCGCCCTCTCACGGCCCGACGGCACGATCTACCTCACCTACGGCGCAGCCGACCGCTGCGTCGGCGCGGCGAGCGTCGCCGCAACCCAACTTCAAGAAGCGCTGCTCGCCGCAGCCTGAAGGCACCGCTGGGCGCGACCGCGCGGGAAGCCCGACCGGCCTCGCCCAGCCGTAGGCTGGTCAGAGTGGGCGCCCCTCGCTGAGCGAGGCGATCACGTAGTCGGCGCCAACACGGCGTTGAAGGTCCGACGTCCGGCCTCCGTGTCGGTATCGGTGATGTCGGTGTCGCCGAACTTGCCGATGTCGGCCGGGATGCCGCATAGCTCGTCGAAGGCGAGCCGCCACGGCGCGGCTCCCGCGCCGCCGGTGATCAAGAGTGTGCCGCCGATGTCGAACAGCACCGCGATGCGCTCGGGTCTTGGCTCTCCGTAAAGCTGGGGCCCGTCGTGGCGGGCTGGCGGCTCATCCGGTGGGCTTCTCGTCGTGCCCGCCGAACTGTTTGCGCATGGCCGAGAGTGTCTGGTTGGCGAACTGGTCGAGGTCGCGGGAGCTGAAGCGCGAGGCTAGTGCGGTCAGCAGGACAGGGGCGGGGACGCTCTCCTCGATCGCGGCGATCGCCGTCCAGCGGCCCTCGCCGGAGTCGGAGACGCGGCCGGAGTAGTCGTGCAGGTCGGGCGATTGGTGTAGCGCCTCGGCGGTCAGGTCGAGCAGCCAGGAGGCGATCACGCTGCCGCGTCGCCATACCTCGGCGACCGAGGCGATGTCGATCTCGTACTGGTAGTACTCGGGATGCTCGAGCGGGGCGGTCTCGGCGTCGTCTTCCCGCGCGAGGGTGCCGGCGTTCGCGTGCTTGAGGATGTTCAGGCCCTCGGCGTAGGCGGCCATCACGCCGTACTCGATCCCGTTGTGGACCATCTTGACGAAGTGGCCGGCGCCGGCCGGCCCGCAATGGAGGTAGCCGCGTTCCGGCGCCGCCGGCGGCCCCCTGCGGCCGGGTGTGCGTGGGGCGGCCTCGACGCCCGGGGCGATCGCCTCGAACAGCGGCTGCAGCCGCTCAACGACCGCTCCTTCCCCACCGATCATCAGGCAGTAGCCACGCTCGAGGCCCCAGACGCCACCGCTTGTCCCGACGTCGAGATAGTGGATGCCCTTCTCGCCGAGCGCGGCGGCACGCGCGATGTCGTCACGGTAGTAGGAGTTGCCGCCGTCGATGATCACGTCGCCGGCCTCCATCCGCTCGCCGAGTGCTTGTACGGTCTGCTCGGTGATCTGCCCGGCCGGGACCATCACCCAGACCGCCCTCGGCTCGGCCAGCTTCGCGACGAGCTCGTCGAGGGAGCCGACCCCGGTGGCGCCTTCCGCCTCGAGCGCCTTCACCTGATTCTGGTCGACGTCGAAGACAACACAGTCGTGCCCGGCGGGCAAGAGCCGCCGGACGAGGTTCGAGCCCATCCGTCCCAGGCCGACCATTCCAAGTTGCATTGCTTACCTCCTCCTCGGGTTGGTTTGGCGCAGAGGACTCACGCGATCGCGGACGCATTCGAGACTGCAAGCGCCATGGTGACAGTGGCTCACGCCGTTGGGCCGCGCGGTGAGCGGAACGCCCACAGGAGTCGAGCCGGCGGACTTCGTTCAGGCGCCTCGGACATTCGCTGCCTCTTTCCTGGACGGGTTGTGCCAGTGACCGTGAGGGGCGATGAGCTTGTCGGCCTGTTTTGGCCCCCAGGTGCCTGGTTTGTAGGGATGGGCGCGGCGGTGGGTTGTTAGCACGGGGTCGACGACCGCCCAGGCGGCCTCGACCGCTTCTTCGCGGGTGAAGAGCGCGCCGTCACCGGCCATGGCGTCGCCGAGGAGCCGTTCGTAGGGTGTCTCTTCGTTCGGCTGGGTGTCGAGCAGGTAGAGCTCGCGCTGGTCGCCGACGAACTCCTCGCCTGCACGCTTGACGCGGGCGGCGAGGGCGATTGCCGCGTCCGGGGTGAGCCGGAACCGGAAATAATTCGCCGGGCCGCGTGCCGGCCGGGAGTCGGCGAAGAGTTGCTGCGGTGGCGGCTTCAGCTCGACCACGATCTCGGTGGCCGTCGCGGGGAGGCATTTGCCGGAGCGGAGGTACCAGGGCACCCCGGCCCAGCGCCATGAGTCGATGAAGAGCCGCAGCGCGCAGAACGTCTCAACGTCGGAGTCGTCTGCCACGCCGGGCTCGTCCCGGTAGCCGGCGAACTGGCCGCGGACGAGATCGGCGGCGGCCAGCGGCCGCATCGCCTTGAAGACGTCGAGCTTCTCGCTGTGCAAGGCGCCGAAGCCCCTGTATGTCGGGGGTCCATCGCGAGCAGCGCGGCCACCTGGAAGAGGTGGTTCTCGATCACGTCGCGTAGGCAGCCAGCGGTCTCGTAGAACGCTCCACGGCCCTCAACGCCGAACTCCTCGGCCAATGTGATCTGGACAGACGCCACGTAGTTGCGGTTCCAGATCGGCTCCAGGAAGGAGTTGGCGAAGCGGAAGTAGAGCAGGTTCATGATCGCCTCCTTACCGAGGAAATGGTCGATCCGGAAGATCGAATCCTCGGGAAACACCGATCGCGCGATCCGGTTGAGCGCCCTCGCGGAGGCCAGGTCGCGACCGAACGGCTTCTCGACGATGACGCGTCCGCCGTCTGCCAGGCCAGCGCGGCCCAGCCCTTCGATCACGGTCCCAAACAGCGACGGCGGGATTGCGAGGTAGTGGGCCGGACATCGAGCTTTGCCGAGCGCCCTCTCGAGTGCCGTGAAGGTGCCTGGGTCGTTGTAGTCACCATCGACGTAGCCGAGAAGCCCGATCAGCCGGTCGAGCGCAGCCTCGTCGTCGACCCCGCCTGCCGTATGCGCGATGCTGTCACGGACTCGCGCCTGAAGTTTGTCGAGATCCCATTTCGAGTGGGCGACGCCGATCACCGGCACAGCCAGGGCGTCGTCTCGCTTCACCATCGCATAGAGCGCGGGGAAGGTCAGCTTGTGTGCGAGGTCGCCGCTGGCGCCGAAGAGCACGAGCGCATCTGCCGGCTCGGCACTCTCATCGGCCTTGCTCATCTCGACTCCCTCTGTTTTCTGCGCCGGTCCGAGGTGTTCGCGAGGACGTGGCGGACGTCGCGGGAGATCTGCAGGTCCTCGCGTGCTCGGATGGCGAAGGTGCGCACACGCGCGCCGGCAGTGGTGATCTCGGCGTCGAGCTCGGCGCTCTCGTTGCGGGAAGAGTCGAGGCCCACGTCGAGAAAGCCGAGACCGGCCGCGGTGCGGGCGCGGATCTCCGGAGCGTTCTCGCCCACCCCACCCGTGAAGACGAGCACGTCGAAGCCGTCCATCGCCGCCGCCATCGCGGCGATGCCCGCGCGAAGCCGGTGCAGGTAGACGCCCAGGGCGAGCACAGCGTCAGGGTCGGATGTCTTTGCGGCCGTGAGGATGACCTGCATGTCGGCGCTGCCGGCGAGGCCGAGCAGGCCGGAGCGGTGCTCGAGCGTGGCGGCAAGCTCGGACGAGGGCATGCCGACGTGGTCCTCGAGCCAGAGGATCAGGCCCGGGTCGACCGATCCCGAACGCGTGGCCATCACGAGCCCTTCGAGCGGCGTGAACCCCATCGTCGTCTCGATGGATACCCCGTGTTCGACGGCGGCGAGCGAGGCGCCCGAACCGAGATGGCAGGTGACGATCCTCAGTCCGTCCAGGCGCTCTCCCATCAGTTCGGCAGCACGACGGGACGCGTAGTCGTGCGAGAGGCCGTGGAAACCGAAACGGCGAAGGTTCCAGCGCTTGCGCCACTCGGCCGGCAGCGCGTAGGTCGAAGCCGCCGGCGGGATGCGCGCGTGGAAGGCGGTGTCGAAGCAGCCGACCGCCGGAGTGTCCGGCAGGATCCGGCTGACCAGTTCCAGCGCGTGGAGCGACTTCGGCTGATGGAGCGGGGCGAGATCGATCAGAGCCTCTAGCTGACCTGCCTACAGAGGTTGTGAACGGCTGAGAGGTCTATCCGGTCCTCCTTCGAGGCTGTGGGTCTCGCCAAAGACCTGCACGAAGGAGGACCGGATGTCGCATCACCGTAACGCCAAGCTCGGACTGGCTGGTCGTCTCGCGCTCGTTCGCGGGATCGAGGGTGGGATGACGCTGAAGCAGGCCGCGGCCTGCTTCAGCGTGTCGCCGGCGACGGCGCACCGCTGGTGGCATCGCTGGCTGGATGCGGGTGAGGAGGCACGTGCGACGCTTTCGTGTCTGTTCGATCGCTCGAGTCGGCCGCGCTGCTCGCCGCGGCAACTCGCTCCCGAGCTCGAGCGCGTGATCTGCGACTGCCGCCGTCAGACTGGCTGGGGGCCGCGGTTGGTTGCCGGCGCTACCGGCTCCTGCCACTCGACCGTCTGGAAGGTGCTCCGGCGGGCGGGCATCTCGCGG
>Ga0302325_10003028_pt1 | contig 40073 bp, 31 predicted proteins | sample Palsa_T0_2_FD_201948 | JGI IMG/M metagenome (GOLD analysis project Ga0302325, IMG submission 201948) | Peat permafrost microbial communities from Stordalen Mire near Abisko, Sweden - Palsa_T0_2 | ecosystem: Environmental > Terrestrial > Soil > Palsa > Peat permafrost | place: Sweden: Abisko...
GCCCTCCGCCTCGCATTCGGGCCTTTTCCGGCCCATCGCGGGGTCATTAGGTTTTGAAACAGGCTCTTGACTTATTTACATAGACAGACTATATACTGAGCCATGGCAGCCATCAACGGTGACGCCCTCCGCGGACATTTGGAAGCGCTTGTCCTTTCCGCATTGCGGCGAGGAAATGCGCATGGCTTTGAAATCCTCCGGCGTCTGGAGGAAGCGGGTTCCGGCGCGCTCAAGCTCAAGGAGGGATCGCTCTATCCGGCGCTCTACCGTCTGGAAGCGGCGGGGATGATCAAAGGTGAATGGGAGGATAGCGACACGGCTCGCCGCGGTCCGCGGCGACGCATCTATCGTATCACCGCCAAGGGCCGTCGTCGTCTGGAAGCAGCCCGCGGTGAATTCCAGCAATTCGCCACTATCATCGGGGGCATTTTGGGAGCGAAAGCATGAAAGAACTTATGATCCATGTCGAACGAATCGTCCGTCCCGTTCGGGCAATTCAGTCTCGCAAGCTGCGCATGCGTCGAGAGTTGCTGACCCACCTGCAATCAGCAGTCGACGAGGAACGGGCTCAGGGCTTCGACGAGCCAGCCGCGATTAAAAGGGCGGTGGAACGTCTCGGAGATCCGATCGAATTGACACGACAGCTTCAGCACACCGTTCCCTGGATCCAGCGCCTATTGCTTACCAGGATTCCAGTGTTGTCTGTGGAACGATGGGAAAAGCCAGTCGCCCAACACCTGTATGGAGGCCCGATCACTCTGCTGCATGTATCGATCCTGTCCGGAGTTGCCGGGCTGCTCGGCGGTGTCCCCTCATCTTATACAGCTCTCGTGATAATTAAGAACCTGATGAACTCTGGCTACTGGCCGGCTTATCCCGCGTGGTTTTTTCTTGTTATCACCGCTCTTTCGCTTGGGATAGCCTTGATGTCCTTGCGTTATGTCCTGGCCGCGGCGGCTCCGCGCAACCGGCCCGACCTGCCGGGCACACTGAGACGTGCTGGCACGATTGTTGTCCTGCAAATGGCGTTCGTCGTACTCACTGTTCGCACCGGATTCGATCGGCCAGCGTCGGTTGCTGAAATCATTGGCAATTTCGCGGTGACCTCCATTTTTCTGATTGGTTCATTGTTTGTTGCCCGCAAGGTTGCCTCGCTGCGGCGTCCCTACGATGAGTGGCTCACGCTGGACGTCGCCCGATAGCCGAGTAGTTCATCCACGATCATTTGATGAATTCAGACCGATCGATTCCCTCAATGAGTCGGGCCGTCCTCGCGCCGAAAGTCCCCTCAAATCACGCCGGACGAATCACTTAACCAAATGCTTCCCCTGCTTTGACTTAAGCCCCCCAACCCTTCGGTCCGATAACAGTTAAGAGATGCACGAAGCGCTTGTCGATGGGCTGATCAGCAGCGAAAACGAAGCGGCGGACGAGCTGCTGCTGGAAGGGCTGCGCCTGGGGGCGGAAGTCGAGCAAATGGTCGTCCTCAAGGCGATCTTTCAACGCAAACGAATTCGGGGCCTTTCCGGCGTCGTGCAACAATACGAAGCGCTTCCGGAGCGGCTGCAATTGTTCGCGATATCCAATATCAATTTGCTGCATCACGCACTGCGCGAATGCGGACGAAGCGACCAGCCGGAGGTGCGGCAGGCGGCGATCCGGCTGATCGCGGTGAGCCGGCAATGCAACCTGGCGTATGTGCTGACGGAAAACCTGCAAAGTCCGGATGAGTCTCTGAGCAAAACCGCCGCCGAGGGGATCGTCGCGCTGTCGCGGTGGATTTCAACCAGTACGCGGCAGTTGCAGCGGCATTACCGGCCGGCGCCGGAGATGCCTGGTCCGGAGGGGGAAAAAGCTGAATCATCCCCTGAGGAGGCGGGACCTGATTTTGGGGCGCTGTACCAGGAAATCATGGAGCAGCGGGTGGAAATCGAAACCGTGGTCGCCCGGGCGATGGATGTGCATCGGGGTCGGCATGCGCAGGATTTGTTGCGCGCCGCCCTGCTGCTTTGCGATTGGCCGCAGAGCAAAACGCTGGCGATCCTGCAGACGACCAAACGCGGCGGACAAAGCCCGATGGTGCGCCGGCTGCAGCAGCCGCCGGAGGCGGAACATATCGAAGCGTTCCTTCTCGGGGCGACGCATGGGCAGTTGCGGCTGCATTTCGGGAGCGTCTTCTCACGCATTGACGATCCACCAGCGCTGGATGCGCTGCTGCGAAAGACGCACTGGCTGAAAGATCAGCAGCTTCAGCTTTGCATGCACCAGGTCTCGCGCGGGCCGTGGTGGCAGGAGGGAGAGTTGCTGCGCGACCTGGCCCGGCGCGAGAGCGGCGATGCGTGCAGGATCGGGGAATGGATCGGAGCCTCCGGGATGCACGATCTGATGCAGGATGAACGTTTGACCATCCTCGCCCAGCACGCGGCCGCCGATCCGGGCGGGCGGTTAAGCCTGCTGCGGGTGGCGATGCGCCGCAAGAAAAATGCGAGCGTGCATTTCCTGCGGTTCATGCTCGCCGATGCCGATGAGCGGCTGGTTCGCCTGGCGGCGCGGGAAATCGTGCGCCGGCGTCCGACGGATTTTGAAAACATGCTGCTGCAACTGATGACCAACGCGCCGCCAACGGTGCGACGGGTTGTCAGCCGGGCCATCGGACACGTGGGATTTGAAAATTTCTGGCAGCGTTTTGACCGCCTGGACCGCCCCACCCGCAAACAAGCCGGCAAGGCGATGCTCAAGCTTTTGCCCGATGCGCCGCAGCGTCTGGCGCGGCGGCTGGGGTCGGGACCGATGGAACAGCGATTGAAGGCTCTGCAGATCACGCAGGAGCTTGGACTGTCGGAGACGCTGCGGGATTCGGTAATCGCCCTGACATCGCATCCCCATCCAAAGGTCAGAAGCAAGGCGGTGGTGGTTCTGGGGGATGCGCCGGGACCAACAACGGACCTGCTGATGGAACGGATACTTCGGGATACCGATCCGCGCGTTCGCGCCAATGCGATTGAGGTGCTGGAGAATCATCAGACGCCGCGGTTGATTACGTTGCTGGCCGAGCGGGCCAGGACGACCAACAACCGCGAGCGCGCCAACGCGATCAAGGCGCTGCACCGGATGAGGGTCGGCAACGTCGGTCCGGCGCTGACGGCGATGCTTCAGGATCCGCGCCCGGAGCACCGCATCTCCGCGATATGGGCGCTGCAGCAAATGAATTGGTGGAAGCTGCTTTCCGAGGTCGGGCGAATGGCAAAGGAAGATGGAAATCTGCGCGTCCGCCGATATGCGCTCACGGTGCTCAGGGGCGTAGCGGACATGGTGCAGGCCTCGAAGGGAGTGGCGTGATGCGACCGGCAAAAATCATCGCGCCCGCGGTTGCGGGGGGCATCGCGTTTTTTTTCACGGCGGCAATCGCCGGGGCCAACCCGACGCAGGAAGAGGTGTTTCAGAGCATCAACGACAACGTGAGATCGACCGCTGATTTCACCCGCGCTGTGCCGTTCATGCTCGTCGGGGCCGGAGCGATCATCCTGTGCGCGCTGATCAACTATCATCGGAAACACAGGAAGGCGCCGCGGAAGGCGTACAACCCAAAGAGACTCTCACGCGAACTGTGCCGGCGAATAAGCCTGCGATCGGTCGAGTTGAAACAGCTCAAAGTATTGGCCGATGAGCAGGAAGTGGAATACCCGCTGACGCTGATTCTGTGCCCATCGCTGCTGGGCAAGGCGATCCGCTCGCAAAATGCGCGGGTGGATCGGGTGGTGGTGAAGCAAATGGTGGCGAAATTGCGGCAGGGGTTGGCGGATAAACCGTAACTGGCTGTATTTCGTTGCGAAGTATTCGTTTCGGGGGAAAAGAATTTTTATCGTTACGATTCTCGCGCCGTCCGAGTTCCTTTGCTCGAATACGGGAAATGGCTGCCGCTGCGAACACGGCTGGCTGGCCCGATAGGATTCGCGCCCGCATTCTGCAAACGAAATAGCAAATGAGTCCCCGCCTTCGGCGGCTTGTATGTCGGAGTTTCGAACTCGAGTTCGACCTCAACCGTCCAAAGCCACGCCCACTTGTCCGACCTCGCCTTAAACTTGCGGCAACGCGGCCGCTGCGCCATTGGGCGCGGGAGGTCGGACAAGCGGGCGTGACTTGACGGTTGAGGTCGAGCATGTGCTCGAAACTCCGCTGCAATGGCCGCGGAACGCGGCGACTCCGCCTTCGCCTCGTCGCAGAATGCGGGCGCGAATCCTATCGGGCCAGCCGGCGGTGTTCGCAGCGGCAACCCGTTCGCGTATTCGATCCGGGGAACTCGGACGGCACGAAAATCGTAACGATAAAAATCTTATAGTTGGACTTCACCCGGTCAGAGACATTATCGCCAATTCGGATTCCCGGTCTTTCAGTTATAATCATTTCATGTCCGCGAAATTGATCGATGGTTTGGCGCTGGCGGAACGGGAAAAATCGGATGTCAGGCGGCGCGCCGGAATCCTCGCGGAGTCGGGCCGAAGGCCGACGCTGGTGGCTGTGCTGATCGGATCGACGCCGGCGGGGGAACTCTATGCGAGCCGGCAGGCGGAGGCGTGTGAGAGCGTCGGCATCTCGTATCGTCTGCAAAAAATGGAGGCGGGGACTGATCAGGCGGCGGCCGAGGAGGCGCTAAAGTCGCTCAGCGCCGACCCGACGGTCACGGGAATCATGCTGCACCTGCCGGTGCCGGGACATCTGGATGCGACGGAATTGCAATACAAGATCGATCCGGTCAAGGATGTCGAGGGCGTCAATCCCGCCAATATCGGATATGTGGTCTATGGGCATACCCTGATCGCGCCCTGCACGGCCCTGGCGGTGATCGAATTGATCGAATCGACCGGGGTCAATCTGCACGGAGCGGAAGCGGTGGTCGTGGGCGCCAGCGAAATCGCGGGCAAGCCGATCTCGCTGCTTCTGACGCAGCGACTGGCGACGGTGACGCTGTGCCATATCGCGACGCGGGACCTGAAATCGCATACCCGACGGGCGGATGTGCTGGTGGTGGCGGCGGGGAAAGCCGGGCTGATCGGCGCGGATTTCATTAAAAAAGGCGCGATCGTCATCGATGTGGGGATCAATCGGGTCACGCAGGCGGATGGGTCGAAGAAAACCGTGGGAGATGTGGATTTCGAAGGCGTGCGCGACGAGGCCGGGTATATCACCCCGGTGCCGGGAGGCGTGGGACCGATGACGGTGGCGATGCTGCTGAGAAACACGCTGCGGAGCGCGGAACTTCTGAGGAAATAGAATTCAAAATGCAATGCAAATTCATTCAATGCAATGCAGGAGGGGCGGGAAAAACCATATACGGCCCAGCCTGCGGCAACCATAGGACTCCCCTCCCGCACCCACCCCACCCTTTTCCTTTTCCCCTCAACCGTCCCCCCAAGAAAGAGAAAGACGGCGAATGGCATCCATCAGGTTCTTCTCCCGTAGGACGGTTGAGGGGAAAAGGAGAGAGTGGGTGGGTGCGGGAGGGAGAGAGAAACTCTTGGGGCCTTATGTGGTTCTCTCTCCCTCCTGCATTGCATTTGAATTTGGTTTTCCTGTTACGCGATTATCCCAAGCATTTCGCGACCGTTGTACGGCGCGCATACACATTTTAATTGGCATTTACGAATTAGGTTGAAAACACCCGTATGTGGGGCAATGCACTCGGTTGGCGAATTTCGGCGGTGATGTTTGTGGTGGCCATGGCGGCGGGGTTGTGGCTGCGCGCGCAGATGCAGATCACGGATCCAACGAGCTTGTCAATGGATGAGAAGAACCTTGCCGAGCTTTCGCCGCCGATGCCGGCGGAGGCGATCGTGACGCAGGATCAGCCGGGGGATGCGGGGGAGAAATATGCCGCGGCGGCGGCGATAAATCAGAACGATCCGGATGCCTGTGACGATTATTCGCAGAACCTTCGAGGGGCCCCGCCGCCGGCCATGCAGTTGGTGCTGGATGCGACGCATTTATCGCAGATGAATCTCTTCGGGAAGGATCCGGGGAGTATTATTGATTATCAATCGGAACATCCGGAGCTGGACGGCCTGGCCAGGATCGGGCAGGAAATGGAGAGCGCGGCCCTGCGACTTCAGCGGGCGGGGAAAATGGATGAGGCCCGAACGTTTCTGCTCGCGGCGTACGCCCTGGGCTTGAACCTGCTGCGGGAGCGCGTCGATTATGATGAGTATTCGCATGGCATGGGCCTGATGGACGGCGCGACCACCGCGCTGGCGGAGATGGAGCCGGCCGACTCGCCGAAGGCGCGGATGCTGCAGGACCAGGAAAACGCGCTGGTGAGCTTCGATCAGCAGAACGTTCAGCCGATTTATGACGTGCTGGCCAGCGCCGATCCGGTGAAGATCGCGGGCAATGCGGGGGATGTGTTTCGGTTTGCGACTGGATCGCGCGAGCGTATGTTTCGGGTGGAGGCGATATTAAAGCTGGGCCGATACCGATTTGACGCGGCCCGGTCGGCGGACCAGTTGGCCGCGCCGCGGTTTCTGCGGGTTTTGGCTTCTGATTCGGACCCGGCCGTCCGGGCTGCCGCACAGGCCGCGGCCGGGCTGACGCTTGACCAATATCGCATGATCCATTGACGAAACGGCAAGACAAGGCGAATCTTTCAATGGAAGTGGACGGAGAATCTCAGGTACTGCCCATGACGAGCCGCAAAGCGTTCACGCTGATCGAGTTAATCGTGGTGATCGGGATCATCGTCGTCCTGGCCGGCATACTTCTGCCGGTCGTCAGCCACATGCGCCGCAGCGCCCAGATCACCGGCCAAAAAGCGGATTTTGTGACGATTTCGAATGCGCTAGACGCATATCGCCAAACCTTCAATGATTATCCAAGGAACGAGGTATTGCCTAGATGGAATACTCAGAATCCAAATTTTGCAGGAGGGAACTATCCCTATCCGGCACCTGTTTCCTTGACGCTCGCGTCGGCGTTGATCGGACCGGGGCCAGGAATAACTCAGGTAACGACCGGCAGCGTTTACGAAGTCGGCGACGGAGCTGATGGATTTGGTTTTCGCGCTCAAAGCGTCGTCATTAGTGCCACGGGAAATATTGCAAACCTTTCGCTTTCCACGGCACCATTGGAAGTAACTCTGACCACTATGCCGGTTCAGTTGAACAACTTTGTGTCGGGGCAAACGGTCGCATCGATTACAATGTCCGTTGGAACCCAATATGAGGAAACGATCGGAATCTTAAGTATCGATTTTACTCAAAAACAATTGATGCTGGCGGCACCACCAGTGTTTTCCGGCAGTACGGGTCATCAGAAAACGGATATATATTTAATCAAAATCGCAACGGGCAGTATTACACCGAATTTTCTATCAGCAGACACGTTCAAAGTTGCATTTATTCCAACCTCGGCGGGGGGCGGTCCTGGCGCAGGGGCTTCGAATGTTAAGGGCGTTGGCATCGGTCCGGCTGGCCAGCCGGTTTTGCTGGATCGCTGGGGACAGGTAATCCAGTATTTTCCGAGATATGGTCCGGCGAATAATCGGACGGCGGATGGGCTTCAACCTTATGGCGGACCTGTACAGGCCAATGCTTCCATTTCGGCGGGGCCGCTGTTTGGTTATTCACAACCCTATTCGGTTGATAGTAACTACGGGTACAACACGATTTGGGATTGGCGTGATGGTGCGCCGCTTTTCGCCAATCAAGATACCGTTCCAAATGTAGGATCTTGGCAAAATCCCGTCACGGGAAATCCTGACGTGTGTGTGACCTGGCCTGACCCGACGAATGATATGTCCTCACCACCGAATCCGCCCTTTCAGCCGGAACTCGCAATCGAATGGATGCTCGGAGATTTGCCGACGCATAGTGGGTTGTTCAACAATGAGATCGTGTCCGGAGAAAAGCTTGGTTGGGATGGGCCATTTATTCTGATTTCTACGGGGCCGGATGGGCCGGAGTTGGGCAGATCCGAGCAGAAGACTACAGTGGGCGGATACTGCAATCTGGCCAGTGTTCCGATCAATCAATTGCAGCAAACCTTTCTTAACAGCGGCAACATTTATAATTTTGACCATCAGTAAAGGCGATCGATACGATTCGAGCGCGCTTATGAAAACCCTCCGGGCGTTTACGCTCACGGAATTGCTGGTGGTGATTGGGATCGTCGCCATCCTCGCAATAATTCTGGCATCGGTCGTCAATCATCTTCGGCGAACGGCGCAGACGACGGGGCAGCACGCTGAATTTCAGGCCATCGAAGCGGCCCTCAGTGCGTATCATGAGGATTTTGGGGATTATCCGCGAAATTCGTCGCTGCCGACGTGGAATACGCGGCAAGGGGGTTCCGGGGATCCTCCGACGCCGGTGCCGCTGTTTTATTCGTTGGCAACCGCCCTTCTAGGTCCGGGGCCGGCCGTGACGCAGACGGTTCATGGCGAGTTGCAAATGGGGGATGGGAATGACGGGCTGGGGTTTCGATCTCAGAGCATCACGGAATTTTCCGGCACGGCGATCGCCGATGCGGGCAATGCGAGGGTGTCGGTGACGGTTGATCCCGCCGGTGTCGCGGCGGCGGCGAAGTTCGCCGCGAATTTCGTGGGGCCGGGGAATGCGTCAATCACGTTGCTGTCTGCCGCGGGGCAGCCGTTTCGGGAATCGATCGGAATCAGGGCCGTAAGCCTGTCGGGCGATCAACTTCAGTTGACGCTGATGGTGGCTCCGTCGTACTCGCACAATGGACGGTGTGAAGTTTCGGCGGCGGATGGAAAGGTTTGGGGACCGTATCTGTCCCCGGACGCTTTCAAGGTCGCGTTTGTTCCATCGGTGGATGTGTATGGGTATCCGTTTTTCGGTTATGGCCTGCCGGTGCTGCTGGATGAATGGGGGCAGGTGATCCAGTATTTTCCGCGGTATGGGCCGGCGAACAATCGGACGGGCGATCCATCGGTTAAGGCGGGACCGCTGTATGGTGAGTCGCAGCCGAAATCCGTGGATGCGATTAGTGGCCAGGACGCGATATGGGACTGGAGGGATGGAGCGCCGTTTTTTACATTGATCGGCCAGACCGGGCCCGCGCAGGACTGGCCCAGTCCGGAGTCGGCGCGGCCGGGGAGCTTCCGGCCCGAGCGGGTGATCGATTGGATGCTGGGCAACGAGCCGGATTCCGCGGGGAATTTTTCCAATGAGATCGGGGCGGGTGAAACGCTGGAATATGATGGCCCGTATATTCTGATTTCCGCGGGTCCGGATGGGCCGGAGCGACCCAACGGGGGATTTTGCAATTTTCCCGATCCGGGCAGTGGCGGGGATCATTCATTCATGCAAAGCGGTTTACAGCAGACATTTCTCAAAAGTGGGAATATCTACAATTTTCAGCGTCGCTGAGTTTTGGAAGCCGCGGATGTACATCCGGGGCTATATAAGTCTTATACCCCGCAAACCGCCGCCCCATTTCAAATAATTGCGTTGCGCGTGTGGCATAAGAGGAATTCAAAAAAGAGGAAGGGTTTCCGGATTAGCCCGGCATCCTGGGCCGGATTTGCAGTCCCCGCTCGACTGATTTACATTAATGACCGGCGAGTCATTGCGAGTGGGCGATGCAACTTTCTATTGACAGAGCACTATGAGATTACGAGACGAAAACAAGCGGAGGCTGATTGTTCAGACCGCAGTGAGGCTTTTTTCTGAATTGCCGTTCCACAAGGTCCGTCTAGATGATGTGGCTGAAGCGGCTGGAGTCGGAAAAGGGACGGTTTACATCTACTTCAAGAACAAGGAGGAGTTGTATTACAGCCTGGTGTACGAGGGATTTGCTGAAATGGTGGAGCGCCTTAAACACCAGGTGACTCAGCCCACAATGACGGGCGCGGAAAAGTTGCGTACGATCGTGGCGGCAGTGGTGGATTACGGGGTTCGGCATCCGCAGTTTTTTGAAGTTTTGCGGACTGTGGGCATTCCCGACGCGACATCCTCCTGGGATGCCAAGCGAAAAGAAAGCGTGGCGTTGATAGAGACGGTGATTCGCGAGGGAATTGCCGCGGGGGAATTCAGTCAAGGCGGACACCCCGAACGGATTGGATTGTATCTCATGTCCATGGTGCGCGCGGTGATGTTGTATGGGCCGAATGTGGAAGACCAGGAGGAGTTGATCGAGCACATTACCGGCGTGCTGCTGCACGGAATTGCCAGGAAAGCGTAATGACCAAGTCGTTCATCATCATGCTGGCGGTGGTGGCGATCGGCGCCAGCGCGGGCGCGGGGATATTTTTGCACGAGCGCGGGGCGAAGACCGCCACGACGCTGCCGACAAATTCGTACACCATGGAGGCGTCCACGGGGGATATCACCCAGATTGTTTCCGCGACGGGTCCGGTGGCTTCGAATCTGGACGTGCAGATCAAGTGCCGCGCCAGCGGGGAGGTCATCACCCTGCCGTTTGATATCAGCGACAAGGTCAAAAAGGGAGATTTGCTGGTCCAACTGGATCAGAAGGATGAAAAGGTACTGCTGGATCAGGCGGAGGTGACGCTGGAGCAATCCCAATCAAAACTCAAAGAAGCGATCGCGACCGAGCGCATGGCGGAACTGGACCTGCAAACCGCGACGGAGCAGGCGGCTTCCAACATCATGGCCGCGGAAGTGAAGGCGACCAACCTGCATCGCAAGGCGGATCGGCAAAAGCAGTTGCTCACGCAGACGCTGGCATCGCCGGAGGATTTCGAAACCGCCGAGACGGATGCGTCGCAGGCGGCGACCGATCTGCAAAACGCCCGGATCGCCAAGGAGCAACTGAAAAGCCAGGAAGTGGCCCTGCAGGTGAAAAAGGAGGATGTGGAACTGGCCAAGCAGCAGGTTCAGTTGGACGGGATTTCGCTGCAGAACGCGCAGCAGCAGATGGATTACACGACGATCAGGGCGCCGATGGATGGCGTGATCGCCGATCTGGAGATTCAAAAGGGGACGATCATTTCCTCGGCCATCAGCGTGGTCGGGGGCGGGACGAGCGTGATCACGCTTTCGGACATGTCGCATATTTTCATCATGGCGAGCGTGGATGAAAGCGACATCGGAAACGTGGCGGTGGGACAGCCGGTGGACATCACGGCGGATGCGTTTCCGGGAAAGACTTTTTCCGGCAAGGTCGTGCGCATCGCTTTGCAAGGCGTGAACACGACAAATGTGGTGACGTTTGAAGTGAAGATCGAAGTCACCAGCGCCAACAAGGACCTGCTGAAGCCGCAGATGACCGCGAACGTGGCGATCATCGAGGCGAACAAATCGAATGTGGTGATGATTCCGATAATGGCCATCGTGCGTAAGCATCAGAAGACGTTCGTGACGATCGTGAAGCCGGACAATTCGACCGAGGAGCGCGAGGTGACGCTGGGGATCGACGACGGGGAGGACCAGGAAGTGGTGTCGGGCCTGCGGGGCGGCGAGCAGATTCTGGTTTTCAAGAGTGACGCGACGAATGTCTGGTCGGCGGCGGCGATCGCGAAACGAATGCCAGGGCTGGGAATGCCCGGAAGAAGGTAGGCGGTCATGATACGGGCGGAGAATCTTTTCAAGACCTATGTTCTGGGCGGCCAGGAGGTGCACGCGCTGGACGATGTGAGCATGGTGGTGGAAGAGGGAGAGATGGTGGCGATCCGGGGGCCATCGGGCAGCGGGAAATCGACGATGATGAATATTCTGGGTTGCCTGGACCGGCCGGATTCGGGGCGGTATTTCCTGGCGGGACAAGATGTGTCGGGGATGACGAAGAACGCGCTTGCGGAGGTGAGGAACCGCCGGATCGGGTTTATATTTCAGAACTTCAATCTTCTGCCGCGAATGAGCGCTTTGGAAAATGTGGAGCTTCCGCTGCACTATGCGGGCCGGCGGGATGCGGTGCATGCGGCGAGGGAAGCGATGGCGGTGGTGGGATTGTCGGACCGGTCGCATCACGAGCCGAACCAGCTTTCGGGCGGTCAGCGGCAGCGCGTCGCGGTGGCGCGGGCGCTGGTCACTAATCCTGCGATTCTGCTGGCGGACGAGCCGACGGGCGCGCTGGATAGCAAGACGGGCGAGGAAATTCTGGCGCTTTTCAAAGCCCTCAACGCCCAGGGGCGGACGATTTTGATCGTCACTCACGATGCGGATGTGGCCGCTCATTGCCAGCGGGAAATCTATTTGCACGACGGCAGAATCGCCGATCCGCCGCATCATGAAGCGGCCAGTCATCTAATGGCCGTGGGACGGTGACGCATGCTCTTTTGGATGATCATCAAAGTCGCGTTCAAGAGCCTGATGGCGAATAAGATGCGTTCGGTTCTGGCGATGCTGGGGATCATCATCGGCGTGGCGGCGGTGATCGCGATGCTGGCGATCGGCACGGGGGCCAAGCAACAGGTGCTGGATAAAATCAGCCAGATGGGGACCAATCTGCTGGTGGTCAGGCCCGCGCCGCGCGGGACGGGCGGGATCATGTCGGGAACGCAGTTGAATCTCACGGTTGACGATGCCACCCAAATCCTTTCCAGAATCGATCACGTTCATTCGCTGGCGCCGGCCGTGTCACGGAATTTTCAGGTGAAATATCTGAATCAGAACACCAATACGCAGGTGCTGGGCACGTCGCCGACGTATCTGCCGATCCGCGATTTCGAGATCGAAACGGGAAAAATGTTCACCGATTTTGACGTGGACCACTGGAAGCGGGTGGCGGTGCTGGGGCCGGTGACCGCGTCAAATCTCTTCGGGTTCTCCGATCCGATCGGACAGACCATCAAGGTCAACGGCATCAACTTTGAGGTGACCGGCGTGCTCAAGAGCAAGGGGGACCAGGGATGGTTCAATCCGGATGACCAGGTGATCGTGCCGTATACGGTGGCCATGCACGTTCTGATGGGCATGGATTCCCTGCGCGAGATCGACGTGCAATGCGATCCGGGCCAGGACCTGGACGCGGTCCAGGACAATATTTTCCAGCTCATGCGGCTGCGGCACAAAACCCAGCCGCAGGCGCCGGACGATGTCATGATTCAGAACCAGGCGCAGTTCATCGATGCGTTCAGCTCCGCGGCCACGACGTTCACCATTCTGCTGGGCACGGTCGGTGGAATTTCGCTGCTGGTGGGAGGAATCGGGATCATGAATATCATGCTGGTGACGGTCACGGAACGGACCAGGGAAATTGGAATCCGCAAAGCGATCGGAGCCAGGGAGTTCGACATTCTCAGCCAGTTCCTCATCGAAGCGATGCTGATGAGCGGCGTGGGCGGCGTAACGGGGATGGGACTGGGCATTGCCGTGGCGTGGCTGGTGGGGCTGGTCAGCCCGTTCCCGACGATCGTGCGGATTTACACGATCGTGATGGCGTTGGCGTTCTCCGGCGCGGTGGGGATATTTTTCGGATTTTATCCCGCGACGAGGGCGGCCAAGCTGGATCCCATCGAGGCGCTTCGTTATGAGTAGAACCGCTCGGGGATTGCGGATGTTTCGCGGCATGATCGGGATGGTTTGCCTCCTGGCGAGCGGTTGCGTCGATCAAAAGAAGGACATCGCGATCTATCGCACGGTCATCGACGGCAACAAGCCCGCGACGGTACAGATCGCGCCGGACAAAGTGCTGACGCTCACGGATGCACTCATGCTGGCGGTGCAGAACGAAGAGCAGCTTTCCCTGCTGGGGGAGAATTATCTTCAAGCCCTGATCGATAAGGACAAGGCATTCGCGAATTTTCTGCCGACCGTCAGTTTCTCCGCCAACTGGGAATATCAAAGCGCCGGGGCGGTTGTTCCGCGGCATTCGCAAAGTCTCGACGCCTCCGTGCCGGGTCAGTGGAACCTGTTCAACGGGTTTCGGGATTATTACAACCTTAAGTCGACGAATCAGACGATCGAGCAGCAGAAACAACTGATTTTTGACGGCGAACAAACGGTGCTTCTGGATGTGGCACAAACGTATTACCAGGTTCTGACCAACGAACAATCGGTGGATGTGCTCGCCAATTCGCTGCAAGCGCAGGAGGAAAATGTCCGGACGCTCCAGCAGCAGTTTGCGGTGGGAGCGGCGCGACGGCTGGATGTGGCGCAAGCGGAATCACAGGCTTCACAGACGCGGGTATCTCTTCTGCAGTCGCAGGCGAGCGTGCAAACCAGCCGGGCGATGCTGGCGTATCTGGTGGATGCTCCGATCCGCGACAATCCGTTGCGGGACGATTTTCAAGCTCCGGAAACGGTGGCGGCTCTGGATCAGTGGATCGACGGCGCGGAGAAGGCCCGGCAGGATTTGATCGCCGCCGACGCGGCAGTTCGGGCGGCGCGATATAACGTCGAAGTGGAGTTCGGGCAATATTATCCATCGCTCGGCCTGTCCACCGGGTACGACCTTTACAGCCGGCCGTTCCAGCCGGGCACGCTTTGGACCACGCTGCTGAATTTCAACGTTCCGATTTTCACGGGCGGATTGATCAACGCGGACGTTCGCCAGGCCTGGTCGGAATTCCGGTCGGCGGCGCTGACTCAATCGCAACTGCAGCGCGAGATCGACCAGAATGTACGGATCGCTTATGTGAATCTTGATCTCGCCCACCGCGAACTAAAGGAACTGGAAACCCAGGTGCTGGCGGCCCGGGATGAATATTATCTGTCGGAAATGCTCTACAAAAACGGCGGCGGAACGTACCTGAACGTGCTCCAGGCGCAGGCGACGCTGCTGTCAACGCAGTTGCAGCTGACGACCACGCAGTTCGACCAGAAGACGGCCTATTTCAACCTGCTGCGGACCACGGGAAAACTGAGCTACACGTCGGTTCAATCGGCAACGCGCCCATCGGAACAGGGACTGCGGGAATTGGCCACAGAGCCGGTCACGCAACCTACCACAATGCCATAGACAATATGAAGCGATTAAAGACATTGCTGGTCGGCGCGGGCGGCATGGGCCGGGCCTGGGCAAAAACGCTGCGGGATTATGAGGAAGTTGAAACGGTCGGGTGGGTGGATATTCGCGCCGGAGCGGCGGGCGAGGCGATTGAGAAGCTGCAACTGAAGGGAGTCAAGCCGTTCGATGACCTCGCCAAGGCCCTGGCGGAGACGCGTCCGGATTTTCTGGTGGATGTCACGATCCCCGAAGCGCATCGGGATGTGACGCTGGCGGCGTTACGGGCGGGCGTGCCGGTGCTGGGCGAAAAACCGATGGCCGATTCCATGGCCGCGGCGCGGGAAATGGTCGGGGCATCGGAGCGCGCGGGAAAGCTGTATATGGTCAGCCAGAGCCGAAGATATGACGGCAAGTTGCTGGCATTTTGCGACGCGGTCCGGAAATACATCGGGGAGATTGGCATCCTCTGCAGCGATTTTTTCCTCGGCCCGCATTTCGGCGGGTTCCGCGAACAGATGGCCAGCCCGCTGCTGCTGGACATGGCCATCCACACCTTCGACAACGCCCGGCAGATCAGCGGGCGCGATCCCGTCGCGGTCTATTGCCGGGAATTCAATCCCGCATGGAGCTGGTTCAAGGGAAACGCCAGCGCCACCGCGCTTTTTGAGATGACCGGCGGCTTGCAATATATTTACAATGGAAGCTGGTGCGCCCAGGGAATGAACACGAGCTGGCAATCCCAATGGCGGGCCTTCGGCTCATCGGGCGCCGCATCCTGGGACGGCGAAACCGATCCAATCGCCGACCAGGTCAGGGGAAGCGAGGGATTCCTACCCGCCACGGAAAAGATCGTGGTAAATGCCGACCCAAATGTCCCCGCCGGCATCGCCGGCTCGGTCAGGGAATTCGTTCAATCGCTCCGAGGAGGGCGGACCCCGCAGGGGGAATGCCACGACAATATCAAAAGCCTGGCGATGGTCTTCGCGGCAATCGAATCGGCGAAAACGGGGCAGCGCGTCATGGTGGAATGCTAGGCTCTCCCTGAAAAGTTACGGCAGGGGAAGGTCATCCAACTCAAACGGCACGGAGAGCTTCTTCTGTTCCAATGTCTTTTCCCATCGCAGCTTGGCCGGAGTGTTCTGCGTCGGCTGGAATATGATCGTAAGGTTCAGGGTCGCGGGGACGCCGGGGACGCCATTGACTCGGAGTTGGGGAATGACCGACTGGCGGGCGACAATCTCGCCCTGGTCATCGATCAGTTCAACGGAATTGATGAAATCCTGAACCGATGGATCGCCCATGTTGATCCCCATCCCGCTCATCGCCAGGTCGAGCCGATAATTCAAACCCATTTTGGAGCAGCTCAGCACGGTGACGTTCATCTGGCCGTCGCTGGTGGTGAGATTGCGGGCGTGGGAGACATCGTTGATTTCAAAGACCTGGCCGCGGGTCTGGACGGAAAGATTGAGTTCTCCGCGCAGGCGGGCGATCTTCGATCCCATTCCGGGAACCTCGCGGAGGTTGGCGGCGAGGGGCCAAAACCATTGCCGGGGTCCGCGCGCGATCATCATTCGCGGCATCAGGAATCGGGGATTGACGCCCTGGGCGAGCAGCGAATTGCCCTTGTCATCGACGCATTCCTTCACCCAATCCATGCCCATGGCGCCAAGGACATGAAGCTTTGGCTCGGGAATCACGTTTACAGTCAGCGTCATCATTCCGGAAGCCTGATTTCCGTCATAGTAGAACATCCGCAATTCCTGGCAGACGCGCGGCACGATGAAAAACCCGCCTGCCGAGCGGGCGTACGGACTGTCAAAGTTGATCTGCATAATGGCTCGCCCCAGTTCCGGCGCCAGCGTGAGACCGGATTGGCCGATCCAGGGCTTCAGGCCGCTGGCATCGCCGACGGCGCGCAGCGCCGGCCAGAAGCCGGCGTTGTCCAGATCAACGCTGGCGACACGGCCAGCGATAAACGTCGCGACCGATGGATCGCCGATCCCCAAATCCCCGCCCGCCTGGGCGGCAAAATCATCCAGTATCGTCTTCACCGGAGCATTGGAGTAATGCAGCGTCACCCGGGCGTGCAGGGCCTTGGCATCGTCGAGATGCGCCAGCAGATCCGTCAGCCGGGTCCGCGCTTCATCCGATGGATTCATCGCCAGCGCTTGCCTCAGGCGCGGCTCGATGTCCGGACCCATATCCGACAACTTTTTTTCCGCCAGTTCGCGCACGCCAAACTCCGGAGCATCCAGTTGACCGGTCAGCACGGCCACCGCGTCGGAAGGCCCGGTGGCTGCCGGCTGCGTATCCGCGGCCGAAGTCAGCAGGAGCATCGAGAAGATGAGAGCAATCCGGATTCGCATTGAAGATGAAGTTATTGGTTTCGGGAGAGCCTCCAAAATTATATGATGGGATTATAATCCCTGGAGAGACATAATATGCGATCCCCAGTCCTTATGTTACGGTGCGCTTGACGCGGCGCTCACGATGAGTTCATGGTCACCTACGTCTGGACCAAAAGTCCACTATTTCGGCTGCGGTGACAATTGCGGCGCTAGTACACGAGGTCATGATCTGGCCCGGCAGCGCCATGCCGCCGCCCGAGCCTGTTCCGAGGATCGCCTGTTGTGCCCACGTCATCGATTTGTCATTTGTATTAAGTTCCGGACCGCTCCAGTCAGCTCCGTAAAAGCCATCCGGAGTTCTCTGGGAAATGATTGACAGGGCTGTGTTCCGTATGGCCGTCTTCCACAACCCGGTCGAATCGACACCTGGCAGAGTGAGGACTTCATAGGCGAAGCAGGGAGCCCAGTAACCGTCGGTCCAGCCGTCTCTCTCGTTGACGAAAAGATTCCCCGGTCGCAGGAACGCCGAGCGGCGGACGTAATCCGAAGTGATCTTCTGAGCTTCCGCCAGGTATTGCTGCTGTCCGGTGATTCTGTAAAGCCGGGCAGCGGCCACGGCCATCGCCATCGTGCCGCCGCTGTAGCTTGAACTGAGGCCGCGAACGGGAGGGCCGTAATAGTCTCCCATCGGCACCAAATAGTGCGGATTCCTCGACCCGTTAATCGTAGGTCTGATGTCCAGTTCGCAGTAGTAATAACCCCGCTGCGGGTGCTTCAGGTACTTCTTCGTCCAATTGTAGGTTCCGATCGCGTAGTGCAGGTAATCGGCATTATGAGTCTGATGGTAGATGTACAGCGCATCGTCGGCAATCATGATCTCAAACGTCGTCGATCGGCCCTGGTGATCGGGGTCATCGGATGGAGTCGCATACAGAATCCCATAAGGCGACGCCTGCAATGAACCATAATCAACTCTGGGCGTGTTGGGATCAGCGAAACGGTCCAGGATGCTGGGGAGCAGCGCGATGGCATCGGCAAGCGCGCGCCGATCGCCGGTGACCTCGTGAACCTGCACAAGATAGTTGAGCGCCCAGGCGGCGTCATCGCTCACATTGATGATGCAATAAGACTTGGCCGCCGAAGACAGGGCTTCGTCGGAAAAGACGCTGCGGATGTATCTCCACTGCGAACGAATCTCGGCTTCCATCGCCGGAGAGCGGGTGATTTTCCAATTCCAATACTGGATATTGGCATACTCTTCCATTTGCCAGAAGCTGGGAAAAGAAGCGAGATTATCGATGGTCCCCACGTCGAAAGAGTTGGCAGATGAATTGTCGCCTCGCGTGGGGCGAATTCGAGGGATCGGGTTATTCGGGTCCCACCAGTGGTAATGCAAATCACTGAGAACCTGATTGTATCCTGTGCGCAAGGCAGCCGATGAAGCTGGCGCACTTTGCCCGTCAGCGCGCCCTTCAAGCAATGCGCTGGCAAATAAAATCAGGCAAGCGGACCAAATGATCTTCATCGCATCCCTTGACCACGTAAACATTGAATATTCTCCTGATTCTAACAGGTGCTCACACCGACGACAGAAGCAACGGGTTTCCATTCAATTGGAAATAGGCCATTGGCAATCGGCAATGCTCCCCTGTAGATTACCCCGAATTTTACCCCGAAAGATTTATTGGCGATGCCAAAACGCAGCGACATCCGGTCCATCCTTATCATCGGCTCCGGTCCCATCGTGATCGGGCAGGGGTGCGAGTTCGATTACTCCGGCGTGCAGGCGTGCCGAGCGCTGAAGGAAGAGGGGTATCGCATTGTCCTGATCAACAGCAATCCAGCCACGATAATGACCGATCCGGAATTCGCGGATGCAACGTATATCGAGCCGATTACGCCGGAGGCGGTGGAGAAAATACTGGAGCGCGAATCGCGCGGGCCGGTGCCGATCGACGCGGTGTTGCCGACGCTGGGGGGGCAGACGGGGCTGAACACGGCCATGGCCTGTTTCGACCAGGGCATCTTCACGCGGTTCGGGGTGCAGATGATCGGGGCCAATCGGCAGGCCATCTTCCGCGGAGAAGATCGGCGGGTTTTCAAGGAACTGATGATCAAGATCGGACTGAAAGTGCCTCGCAGCGGCGTCGTGCATTCGCTGGAGGAGGGACGGAAGGTGCTGGAGGAGATCGGATTGCCGGTGATCATCCGCCCCGCTTTTACCCTCGGCGGGACGGGCGGCGGAATCGCCTACAACGTCGAGGAATTCGAGGCGATCGTCCCGCGCGGATTGGATGCCAGCCCGGTCACCGAAGTTCTCATCGAGGAATCGGTCATCGGCTGGAAGGAATTCGAAATGGAGGTGATGCGCGACAAGAACGACAACGTCGTCATCATCTGTTCCATCGAAAACGTCGATCCGATGGGCGTCCACACGGGCGACAGCATCACGGTGGCCCCGATCCAAACGCTCACGGACAAGGAATATCAGCGGATGCGCGATGCGAGCATTGCGATCATTCGAGCGGTCGGGGTGGAAACGGGTGGAAGCAACATTCAGTTCGCCGTGAACCCCGACAACGGCGAGATGATCGTCGTGGAAATGAATCCGCGGGTGTCGCGATCATCGGCGCTGGCTTCCAAGGCGACGGGATATCCCATCGCCAAGTTGGCCGCGAAACTGGCGGTGGGATATACGCTGGATGAGTTGCCGAATTACATCACGAGCAAGAAGAACAAGGATGGGGGATGGGAATATTACACATCGGCGTGTTTCGAGCCGACGATCGATTATTGCGTGATCAAAATCCCGCGGTGGACGTTCGAGAAATTCCCCGATGCGGACGAAACGCTGACGACGCAGATGAAAAGCGTCGGCGAAGCAATGGCAATCGGGCGGACGTTTAAGGAGGCGCTGCAAAAGGGAATTCGCAGCATGGAAGTGAAGCGGTTTGGGTTTGGATTGGATCAGTATGATAAATGGCTGAATGCACAGAAGGCAGGCACGGAGCCACAAAAACACGAACGCACGCAGGGAGAGTCATCTGACAAAACTACGCAAGGCGAGAGTTCCGATCAGGAATGGCCCATCCCCGAAGAAAAGTTGCGGCGAAAACTGGCCGTCCCCAGCCAGGGCCGGCTGTATTACATCCGATACGCGATGAAGATGGGGTGGAGCATCGATCGGATTTACGAGCTGACGAAGATTGATCGGTGGTTTTTGGCGCAGATGAAGGAATTAGTGGATTTTGAATCGGAACTTCTGGAGCCGGAAAAAGAAGAGCCGCGATTTCGCACGCCGGGCGTCGAGAACACCGAAAAATGCGGCGTCTACGCGGATTTGATCGTCCGTGCCAAGACACTTGGCTATTCCGACGTGCAATTGGCCAGAATCTGGAAGGATGACCCCCGAATTTTTCGTCGCGTGCGTCAGTGGTGGACCAAACCCGTCTACAAACTCGTCGACACCTGCGCCGCCGAGTTTGAGGCGTCCACGCCTTATTATTATTCAACCTACGAGACGTCGTTCACCGTCAACGGTGAATCGGTCTCCGAAGACGAAATTCGCCTCACCGATAAACCCAAAGTCATCATTATCGGCGGCGGACCGAATCGGATCGGTCAGGGAATCGAGTTTGATTACTGCTGCGTACAGGCCGCGTTTGCGATGAAGGATTTGGGATTGGAATCGGTCATGATCAATTCCAACCCCGAAACCGTCAGCACGGATTACGACACCAGCGATCTGCTGTTTTTTGAGCCGCTGACGCATGAAGATATTCTCAACATCTGCGAGCGGTTGAATGGCAGGCCGTTCGACAAATCGGGCGGGTTGGTCAAGGGCGTCATCGTCCAGTTCGGCGGTCAGACACCGCTGAATCTGGCGCGTGGATTGAAGGAAGCGGGTGTGCCGATCCTCGGGACGACCGTTGAATCTCTCGACGCGGCCGGGGATCGCGAGCAGTTTCGGGCATTGTTGCAGAAATTGGGACTCAAGCAGCCGGCCAACGGCATCGCGCGGTCGGTGGCCGAGGCGCGCGAGATCGCCAATCGAATCGGGTATCCGGTTCTCGTGCGGCCCAGCTTCGTCCTCGGCGGGCGGGCGATGGAAATCGTGTCCGATGAGGATCAATTGAATTTTTACATGGCCAACGCCGTCGAGGCCTCGACGATCGCCAACGCGCCGATCCTGGTGGATAAATTCCTCGACGCGGCCATCGAATGCGATGTCGATTGCCTGGCGGATTTTGATCCATCGGGGAACTCGGAGGCGGGCCAGGCGATGGTCATCGGCGTCATGGAGCATATCGAGGAGGCCGGCATTCACAGCGGCGACAGCGCCTGCTCGCTGCCGCCGTATTCTCTCTCGAAAGAGATCATCGCCGAGATGAAACGGCAGACGCGGGAGTTGGCCTCGGCCCTGCGCGTCCGCGGGCTGATGAATGTGCAATACGCCATCAAGAACAATGAGATTTACGTCATTGAAGTGAATCCGCGCGCCAGCCGGACGGTGCCGTTTGTTTCCAAGGCACAGGGGCAGCCATTTGCGAAGATCGCGGCGAAGGTGATGGCGGGTAAATCGCTGGCGGAACTCGGGATCGTTGAACCGACGCCGCCGAAGCATGTCAGCGTGAAGGAAGTTGTGTTTCCGTTCAGCAAGTTTCCGGGTGTGGATGTGATTCTTGGCCCCGAGATGCGATCAACCGGCGAGGTGATGGGCATTGACGCGGATTTCCCCCATGCGTTTGCCAAGAGCCAGATCGCGGCCGGAACGATTTTGCCGTCGGGCGGGACCGTGTTTATTTCCGTGCGGCATGGGGACCAGCAGGCCGTTTTGCCGATCGCCAGGGCTTTCAGCGAGATGGGATTTCAGATTATCGCAACGGCGGGAACGCATGAGGTTCTGCGCGACGCCGACATTCCCGCGACGCGGGTGGCCAAGCTGTCCGAGGGCCGGCCGAACATCCAGGATTACATTAAAAACGGCCAGATTCAGATGATCATCAACACGCCGACGAAAAAGGGACCGGCGACGGATGAGGGGAAGATTCGGGCGATGTCGGTGCTGAACAAAATCCCGATTTTCACGACGATCACGGCAGCCGGAGCGGTGGCGCGGGCGATCAAGGCGATTCAATCGGGTGGATGGGGCGTTAAGCCGTTGCAGGCGTACTTTTCCGCACCGAGCAGTGACTGAGAATTTTATTGTTTACGATGGAACTCGCCGCGGAATATCCCCCCAAATATCGTTTCTCCTGGTGGGCGCTCATCTGGCTGGGCATGGCCATTGGGATATTCTTTCGCGTCCATCATCTAGGGGAGGACAGCCTCTGGTTTGATGAAGGATATACGGCTTGGATGGTGTCGCATTCACCGGCCGAGATCGTTCGGCTGATCGGAGCCGACACCGCCCCACCGCTTTATTATCTGCTGCTGCATGGGTGGACGGATTTATTCGGCCGATCCGAAACCGCATTGCGATCGCTTTCGGCTGTGTTCAGTATATTCACAATGTTGATCGCGAATGGAATTGCCCGGCGAATGCTGCGGAAACCGGCGGCCGTGGCGGCGGCGACATGGGCGATGGGCCTTTCTTTTCTGCAAATCTGGTATGCCAGGGAGGCCAGGGCGTATGCGCTGATGGGGCTTTTGGGGGTCGCGGCATTCGATTGCCTGCAGCGGCATCTGGCCGAGCGACGCCGGCGGTGGCTGATTTTGCTTCCGCTGATCTTTGCCGCGGCGATGTACACGCACAACCTGATGGCGCCGTATCTCCTGGCGTTGCTCCTGGCATGGCTGGTGCTGCCGTCGGAGCATTCGATGAGGCGGCGGATTGCGGAAATCTCGCTGGCGGCGGGCATTGCCGCCCTGCTTTATCTGCCGTGGGCGGTCCATGGATTGCCGCGGCAGATGCGAATGATTCGGCAATCCTTCTGGATGGAACCGATCAAGGCCGGGGATTTTCCGGCGGCAATCGCCGCGCTGGCGGGTGTGAGACAATTCTGGTCCTGGACGAACCTGCTGGATCGAATGCACATCCCCACCGCCGGCGGCATCCTGCCGATGGGACTGCTTGGATGTTTGCTGGCCGGTTCGGCTTTTGCATCGATCTTCGGCCAGAGAGGCCCGCGGCGGAGAGAAGCGATCGGACTTTTGACAGTGGCGATTCTCCCGGTCGTCTTCGTGGCGCTGTGCAGCGTGATCTGGACTCCCATGTTCGCGGAGAAATTATTTCTGCCATCGGCGACGTTGTTTCCGATTTTTCTGCTGGTGCCGTTGGGAATGGGATGGCCGCGGGCGGGATTGCGGATCGCGTGGTGCGGGGCGATGCTGCTGCTTTTGATGGTCGGGCTGACGCTTTACGGATACGACCGGGAGATCACCAAGGAAAACTGGCGAGGCATCGCGAAAATCGTCTCGGAATTGCCTGGGGGGCGGCGGTTGATCATCTTCATCGCCAACGACGGTCAGCTTCCATTTGATTATTACTATCACTATCACTATCGCGCCCAGGATGAAGCGACCGGCGTCCCGGCCGATTTTTTTGATTTGGACCCTCCTCGCACGATGCGGCGCGTGCTTGATGAACGCGATCTCAATCCGTTGCGGGCGCGCCTGGCGGCGGGGAATTACGATCAGATCGTGCTCGTGCTGGCACACGAAGATTGGGGCGACCCTCAGCACCTCACGCGCGGCCTCTTGCGCGAGCGGTGGCAGCGAGCCGGGAAAACGGAAATCAAGGATCTGGCGATCGAATGGTATCGAAAGCCATGAACGACATGTGACATACATTCAGTGTATCTAGGCGCGGCTGTTCATAAGATCGCTCAATCGTGCTCGGACAATTGGCCATTCCGCAAAAATGATTGAATAGAACGCGGAGTCGCGCACCGCACCGTCTGTAGCGGGTTTATCAGCTCGATGTATGCCCTCAAATTTTGCGCCAAGTCGCTCGATCGCCGCGCGCGAGCGGTTGTTTCTTGCATCAGTTCTGAACATTACCCGATGTACGGCCCATTTTTCAAAAGCCTGTGACAGCAGCAGAAATTTCGATTCGGTATTGCAGCGAGTTCGCTGCGCCGAGGCAGCCAGCCATGTGTAACCAATCTCGCAAACATCGGGGCGATCGCGCCGTTGCATTGCCGACCCCGGCGGCCACATCCAGGGCTGAAAATCTGAATAACTCGTGGTTCCGATGATGCGTCCCTGGTAATTGATGGCGAAAGGATATCGCAATCCGTTGTCGCGCTCTTCGATGGCCCGGTCAATATAACCGTGGGCGCCGTCAAGACTGTCGGGTACAGGACTGTAACGGTAATGCTCGCGCGATTCCGCCGCCGCGCTCGCCAGCGCCTCCGCATCATCTCGCTCCAAAGGACGCAGCGTGACATCCCGTCCTTGCAAGATTAATCTGCCGAGATCAATTGGCATGATGTTCCCGCTCATTCATTTTTGCGGATTATCCGGCGATATTGCCTCGCGGACCGCGGCGACGAGTGCGGGCTGGGGCCTGCGGACCGGCGGGATTTTCTGATACGACTCCCAGCCGCCGCCGAGGCTCTTGTAGATCGCGATGTATTGCACGATCACATCTTCCCGTGCGATGGCGTACTGATCCTGTATCTCGTAAAGCTGGCGCTCGGCGTCGGTGACGTTGAGGAAATCAGTCAGCCCGCGGTCGTAGCGCTCGTTGGCCAGCGTCACGGCGCGCTGGCTGGCGGTCAGGGCATCGGACAGATTTTGCAGGCGGTCCTGCTCGGCGGAATAGCTATTCAGCGCGTTTTCCACTTCCTCGACGGCGCTCACGATCATCCTTTTGTAATTCACCAGCGCTTCGTGGGCGCGGAGGTCCTGAATGTCAATCTGCGCGTCGAGGGCGCCGAAATCCAACAGAGGCCAATACGCGGTTGGGCCCGCCGACCAGATAAAGCTGTTTCCCTCCGGCCTTCGGCCGAAGCCCTGGCCTTGCAGGCCGGCCCCGGCGGTGATCGCTACGCTGGGAAACAGGTCGGCGGTTCGCGCTCCGATGAGCGCGGTATTGGCGGCTAGTTCCCGTTCGGCTTCGCGAATATCGGGGCGGCGGCGCAGCAAATCCAGGGGCAAGCCGGTCTCAATATCCCGCGGCAACTCGGGCAATTGCGCGGATTGCTGAAGTTCAACCCGCAAATTCTCCGGATACTCTCCGAGCAAGACGGCAAGCCGGCGCTCGGCGGCTTCCATTTCCGCCGACAGCGGGCCGATCTCGGATTGAAGCGTCGCCAATTGCCGCCGCGCCAGCGTCAGATCAAGCTCATTGGTCAATCCGCGATCGAAACGCTGCTGAACGACCTCCACGGTGGCGTGTTCGATTTTTATGTTGTCGCCGGCGATTTTCAGACGCATTTGCAGCGACCGGGCATCCATGTAGGCCCGCGCCACATCGGAGAAGAGCGTGATCAGCACGGCGTTGCGCGCTTCGGCGGCCGCCTGAGTATCGTCGCGCGCCGCCTCGATCTCCCGGCGATAGCGGCCGAACAGATCGAGTTCCCAGCCGGCGTCGAAGCCCACTATCTGTGTGATTTCCTTGAGTCCGGTGGTGTTGGTGCCGGCGTTGAGCGGGCCTTCGACGCGGCCCTTGGTGGAATTCGTGCCCGAGCCGCGGGCGAACGCTCCGCTGGCGTCCAACTCGGGCAGGGCGCCGCCCTCCGTGACCACTTCAGCGGTTCGCGCTTCCTGCAGGCGCGCCAAGGCGATTTCCAGATCGAAGTTGGCGGCCAATGCACGGTCGATCAGGGAATTCAACTCCGGGTCTTCAAATGATCTCCACCAATCGGTAATGACCGGCGGTCGCGCGGATGGCAGCAGAGAGTTGTAAGCGCTGGGGAGCGTCGTTGAAGGAGTGTGATAATCGGGACCCACCGCGCAGCCAGTCAGAACGGCCGTGATCGCAAGGACCGATGCGTATTTGGCCGCTTTCATCGCGCGAAGCTCCATCAGGGTTGCGGCGTCACGTCCGAGACAGTCGCCCGCGGCTCGCTGGTTTTGGCCGGGGAGTCGATCTCCGTTGCCGTCACTTTGTCGCCCTGGGCAATCTGGTTGCTCAGATTCAGCGCCACCTTCTCGCTCGGGGAGACGCCCGATCCGATCTCGACAAAATCACCGCTGTCGATCGCGATGTTCACATCGCGGAAATCGATTTTGCCGTCGTCGGTCACGACCGCCACCTGGGGTCCGCCGGCCCGGAACATCAGGGCGCTGGCGGGCACGCGGAGCAATCCCTTGTGCGTCATCCTGAAATGCACCTGGACATACATTCCGGGCATCAGCACCAGATCAGGGTTTTCAACATCGACTTCGACATGCAGGGTTCTGGTGGCTGGATCAATCGCGTGGGAGGTGCGGGTGATTTTGCCGTCGAAGTTGCGATTGGGAAACTCATCCGCCGTCACAACCGCGGGCACGCCATCCTCCATCCCGGCCGTCGCCCGCTGGGGGATATCAACGAACACGCGAATTTCGTTGATCTGAGCGACGGTGTAGAGAGAGCTTGTGCTGGTGGTGCTGCCGGAAGTGACGAGATCGCCGATGTCGACGTGCCTTGATGTAATCAAGCCATCGAAGGGGGCGGTCACCTGCTTGTATCCAGCGATGGCATTGAGGCTGTCGACATCCGCCTGGTCGGCGCTGACTTTGGCCTGCGCGGCCCGCATCTGTGCGACGCTGCTGGTGTATTCCGCCTTTTTCTCTTCCCGCTCCTGTTCGGAGACGACTCCCCTGGGGGAATCCCGCCAGCGGTCATAGGTGCTTTTGGCGAAGTCGGCCTGGGCCTTGGCGACCTCGACCTGGGATTGCGACACGACCAGTTGATGCTGGGCCGCCTGAAGCTGGGCGTCGAGGTCGGGGGTATCGATGGTCGCCAAAACTTCGCCCTTGTGGACGCGGTCACCGATATCCACGAGCCATTTGCTGACGTAGCCGTTGACCCTGGCGTAGATCGTGCTTTCGTACCAGCCGCGCGTGTCGCCGGGATATCCAATGGATTCGGTGGCTGGAGCGTAATTGACGGTGACGACGTCGACGTCGGGAACTTCTCCGGCTTGCGAATCGGATTGGGAATCAAGAGCGGCGGTCTCACCGGCCTTGTGCCGCTCGACGATGAAAAATCCGACCGCCAGCCCCACGGACAGGACCAACGCAGACACCATAAGCTTGATTCCCATTTTTTTGTGCGGCACGGAGGGATGGCCCGCTGGTTCTGCCGGCGCGGGGCCGGCAACGCTGTATGTTTCCTGGGAATCATGCGGCGGCAAGGCTTGCCTCCTGCGGATTTCCGGCACCCGTGTGACGACTGAGCAGGCGGTACATCGCTGGAACGAATACGAGCGTGGCGAAGGTGGCGAACAGCAGGCCGCCGATGACGGCCCGCGCCAGGGGGGCGTTTTGTTCGCCTCCCTCCCCCACGCCGAGGGCCATGGGAATCATACCGAGAATCATCGCTCCCGCGGTCATCAGGACGGGCCGGATGCGGGTGTATCCGGCGGTTATCGCGGCCGCCGCAGTGTCGTCGCCGGCATCCACCCGATCATTGGCGAATGTCACCACCAAAATGCTGTTGGCCGTGGTTAGTCCAATGCACATCAGCGTGCCCATCAGGGCGGGAACGCTGATGTGCGTCTGTGTGAGGTACAGCATCCACATCACTCCGGCCAGGGCGAACGGCACGGCCATCAGCACGATCACCGGATCGAGCCAGCTTTGGAACGTAATCACCATTAACAGGTAAACCAGTATGACCGCCAGCCCCATTCCGGAAAAAAGTCCCGAGAAGCTGCTTTGCATGGTTTGGGCCTGCCCTGAAAGCGTGACCTTGGTGACGGAAGATGCCGGCGGCTGATCCTTGTCGATGACTTCCTGAATCGCCGCGCTGGCGCTTTTCATATCACGGTTCTGCACGTCGGCATTGACATCAAACACCGGACGGATGTTCAACTGCGACATCACCATCGGAATTCGGGTTCGACCAAAGGTGGCGATGTTCATCAGTAGCTGGCCCTGGTTGCCGGTATCCGTCGCCAGCGGCATGTCCTTCAAATCCTGCAAAGAGCTGATCCTGTAAGTGGGCTCCTGAACGACCAGCGGATAGCTGACGCTGTTGCTGGGATTCACCCAGAAGTTGGGGGCGACCTGCGCACTGTTATTCAAAGAGACCAGGAGATTGGTGGCCGCGCTTTGCTGGGTTAGTCCGACTTCCTGGGCCAGCGTGCGATCCACATCGACCGAAAACGCGGGGGCATCCGGGACTTGAAATACATGTGAATCGACGACGCCGGGGACATGAGCGATGTCGCGAGCCAACTTAGCGGCCATCGCGTACGCCTTGTTGTTATCGGGGTCGCTGACGCGGATGTCGATGGGGGCCGGTTGGCCGAAATTCAAAACCTGGTTGACGATGTCCGCAGGCTGGAAGAAGAACTGCATTTCGGGAAATCGCCGCGGAAGCTCGCGGCGAAGGTCGGCCATGTGGTCGGCAGTGGGTGTGTGCCGCTTGCTTAGCGAGATCAGGATTTCACCGTCCATGGGGCCGACGGTCGCGGAGTCGCTCAGGGCGATGTTGATGCCGCTGTAGGGAAGTCCGATGTTGTCGAGGATGACGTCGATCTGCTGATTGCCGACGATCTGCCGGATGGCGGTTTCGACTTCGGCGAAATCGGCCATCGTGGTTTCGATGCGCGTTCCCGGCGGGCAACGGACGTGCAGCCGCATCTGCCCCGCATCCACCTGCGGGAAGAAATCCTCTCCCAGATTCGAAAAGAGCAGGCAGGAAACGGCCATCAGCAGCACAAAGAAAATGACGGTTGGCAGCGGGTAGGAAACGCACCAGGAAACCGTGTCTCGATATGTATTGCGGAACCTGTTGAAGCCGTTGTCGAAACCGCGATGGATCAGCCGCAGTGGATTGGAGGTCTTTCGATGCGGATCGGCGGGATCGTGATCCAGATGCGTCCGCCCGTGGGAACCCATCAATTGCCTGAAGAGCACTGGGACCAGCGTGAATGACAGCACCAGGCTCGCCAGCAGGGAAATGCAGACGGAAATCGACAGCGGCGAGAAGAGATATTTGGCCGTTCCCTGCAGAAGGAAAACCGGGACGAACACGATGCAGATCGCCAGTGTTGAAAGCAGGGTGGGGATGCCGATCTCGGCCGCTCCGTCCAGGATTCCTTTTTGTATATCCTTTCGCAATTCGCTGAGGTGTCGTTCAATATTTTCGATCACGACCGTCGAGTTATCGACGAGAATCCCCACCGCCAGGGCGAATCCGCCGAGGGTCATGGTGTTGAGCGTCTCTCCCATGGAGTACATCACCAGAACGGCTGTGATGATGGATAGCGGGATCGACGCGAGAATGATCAGCGTGAGGCGCCAATTTCCGAGAAATAAAAGGATCATGAGCGCTGTGAGCCCAGCCGCCATCGCCCCGCCTATCAGTACGCTGTTCAAGGATGCTCTTACGAAAATGGATTGGTCGAAGATGGGTTTGATATCCACGCCGGGGGGCATCAGCCGGCGAAGATCGGGGAGGACGTCTTTTATTCCGGTAACAACGGAGAGCGTGGAACTGCCGCCGGTCTTGCGTACCATCATGAGGCTTCCGGGCCGGCCATTTTCGGAGACGGAATTCGTCTGGATCTGGTATCCATCGTGGACGTGCGCGACATCGCGCATGAAGACCATCCTTCCATCAACCTCCTTGACCGGGAAATTGTTGATGGCATCGATGACGTCGGGGCTGTTGTTCATGGAGATGGTGTAATCCCTGTGGCCAAGCTTCACATCGCCCGATGGCAGGATGACGTTCTGCCGAAGGAGGACATCGCTGATGTCCGTCGGGGACAGGCCGCGAGATTGAAGCGCGTCCTCGTTCAGATCGACCATGACAACCCGCGGCTTGCCGCCGTAGGGATAGGGAACAGATGCCCCGCGCACGACTGCCAGGTCGGGGCGGATGATGTTCTGGCCGAGATCATTCAGCCGGGTATCGGAGAGCGAACTGCTGGAAACGCTCAGCTCAATGATCGGAACATCGGTCGCTCCGTAGCGGATAACCAGCGGCGGAGTGATGTTGCGCGGCATGTATTTCAGCACGACCAGCGCGCTGCTGCTCAACTGGGCGACGGCGCGCGTGACATCGGCTCCTTCGTGCAGATAGACCTTGATCACGCCGACGCCTTGGTAGCTGTTGGATTCGATGCGCTCGATGTTGTCGACCAGAGATGCCAGTTGCCGTTCGTGGAGAACCAGAATGCGATTTTGAATATCCTGCGGGCTCATTCCGTTGTAGGTCCAGACGACGCTGACCACCGGGATGTCGATCTCCGGGAAAATATCCACCGGCATGCGAAGCGCGGCCCCGATTCCAAGGAGACAAACCAGAATGATCACCGCAAAGACGGTGTAGGGACGTTTCAACACGAACGCGACGATTGACATTGCTGGACGAACCCTTTTAATCGGCCGCAAACAAAGTCCGACAGTCCCTCCCCATTTTCATTATCACCGCAGCGGCGCGCCCACAGAACCTGGCATTCGCGCGGGCAAAAAACTGGATGGACATTTGAATTTATCCCGAAAGTTGGATTCAGTTGCAATAAGTTTGAATTTAATTATTTCACTAACCATTGTTGATAAATAACTTACACAATTTCCTATATGTTTAGGAGGAAACCGCCTAAGCTCCCTGTCGAGAATTAAATGCGCTTTTGACATTGCCGGGCAAATTAGATATCTACCATTCCGATAGGAAAAGACTGTATACGGGTTTTAAGTTGGTCCCTTTTCGGGAGAACGAGGCAATGAAAAATCACTCGAATATCGGTTCATTCGCTGGGCGAATGGCTGTAACTACTATTATCGCAATCGCCATGACGCTGGGATGGCGCATCTCCCAGGCGACAGCCGATGCCACCACCCAGCCGGACTCGGTCCAGCAGGATAATGCCGAGCTGCGCAGCGAGGTTGACCAGCTCAAAGCGAAGGTTGATCAACTCGACAGCAACCAGCAGAACTCCCCCGCCAATGCACAATCGCCGGCTCCGAGTATTCCAGACACCAATCCATCCGCTTTCCATTCCTTTCATTTCACCAGCGGATATGACCCGGCTGTCGGATTTGTCATCCGCAGCGATGATGGCCAGTTCTCGCTCCATCCCGGCATCGTGCTGGACTTCCGAAATATGACCAGCTATCGCGAGGAACTCCTGCCCGGCAGCGGAAGCGAAGTGGCCAAGCCGGGGTACACCACGCAAAACGGTTTCGACGTCACTCGTTTTCGATTGACGTTCGACGGGCGGGCTACCCAGAACGTCAGCTATTTCGTGCAGCTACAGGACGATCAGGGACAAAACTTCGGATTGCTCGATGCGTACGCGGCGTATCATTTCGGGGATTCCCCGTTTGCGGTGAAGGTCGGGCAGTTCAAAGACCCGATTTGGCATGAGCGGAACTTAAGCGAGGCCGATTTGCTGACGGTGGATCGGTCGCTGGTGGAATCGCTGCTCGGCGGCGGACAAACGGGCCGCGTCCAGGGCGTGGCCCTCATGTTCGACCAGGATCGCCTGCGGACGCAGTTGGTATATCACGATGGTTTTAACAGCCTCAACACGAAATTCTTTGATGCCGGTGGTTTGGGCGCGGGCGTTGGCGGCGGCGCGGGGGTGACGCCGACGAACTTCGGGACCAGCGTTCGAACGGAATATCTGCTCCTCGGCGATCGCACGCCGGATTTCAACCCGTATACGGAATACGACCGGCAATTCACCGCGCTGGGGGATAAGCAGGACATTTTGGTTGCCGGCGGCGGCGCGGACTTTTCCCAGGCAAGTTCCAACGACGTCATTTTCCACACCGTTGATCTTCAGTACGACACCGCTTGCGGGGTTTCCGCATACGCGGCGTATCTCGGGTCATATCGAGACCTGCATTCGAACGAAGGTGTGAAAAAGGGATACTATTACGACCCCGGCTTTTTGTTTCAGGTGGCCTATCTCTTAACACCGAAAATCGAGCCGTTCGCGCGATACGACTACACCTATTTGCCGCTGAACTCCACGACGGGTCTCATCACCGGGTCGGTGCAGGAGATCACTTTGGGCGCAAATTATTATATTTACAAGCAGAACGTGAAGTTCACGCTGGATGCGTCCTGGCTGCCGAACGGCGCGCCGGCCGATTCGGATGCGCTTGGCATCCTGAAAGACAGCGGGCATAACGAAGCTGTGTTGCGGCTACAGTTCCAATTGGCGATCTGACGGGAATCTCACGGTTGTCGAGTTTCCGTCCGCAATTTGACCCATTGCAGGAACAATCCCACCGGCGGGGCCGTTGAACCCGCGGCGCGGCGGTCGCTGGCGGCGATCATTTTTGCGATGTCGTCCGGCGCGTAGAGGCCGAGGCCCACTTCGACCAAGGTGCCGGCCATGATCCGCACCATATTCCAGAGAAATCCCTCGCCTTCGACGCCGATCACCAGCATCGCGCCGCGAAACGAGACCCGGCAGGCGGTGACGGTGCGGATGGTGGTGTATCTGGCGTGATCGGGTCGGGAGAAACTGGCGAAATCATGTTCGCCGATGAAATGCGCGGCCGCGGCCTGCATGGCGGCGATGTCCAGCGTCTGCCAGCGATGCCAGCAGAGATCGTGAAGAAACGGATTGCGCTCCAGGGCATTCCAGATGAAATACTGGTATCGCTTGGAAGTGGCGGCGGCGATCGCGTCGAACGAATCGGGAACCGGCTCGATGGCCCGGATCAGAATATCCGGCGGAAGCTGATGGTTGACGGCGCGACGAAGGCCCTCGGACGCGATGTGGATCGCGGACGTGTCGAAATGAGCGATCTGCCCCTTGGCATGAACGCCGGCGTCCGTGCGCGAGGCGCCGACAACGGTCACCGGATGCCCGACCACTTCGCCGAGCTTGCCGGCCAATGTTTCCTGAATGGTGGGGATTCCCGCACCCGGCGGCGGGGGTTCGCCTTTGTAGGTTTTGAGAACCGGCTGCTGCTGCCACCCGTGATAGCGGGTGCCGCGGTAAGCGAGCAGAAGTTTGTAACGCTGGGTGGGCATCGTGAATTTTGGGATTTGGGATTTCGATTCTGAATCTAACTGGTCAAGCGTGTCACTGCCAGCGGATTGAATCGCGGGTCAGTTTGCGTGGAAGTTATTTTATTGTGTTTCTTTCCGATGACTACGAATCCGAATTGGAGGATTTTTATCGTTACGATCTTCGTGCCGTCCAAAGTTCCCTGGCTCGAATACGTGAACGGGCTGCTACGAACACCGCCGGCTGGCCTGATAGGATTCGTGGCGGCCTTCTGCAACGAGGCAAAGGCGGAGTCGCCGCGTGCCGCGGCCAGTGCTGAGGCGTTTCGAGCACATGCTCGCCCTCAACCGTCAAGTCACGCCCGCTTGTCCGACCTCCAGCGCCGAGTATGCAGCGGCCGCTTTGCCGCATTCCGGGGGGAGGTCGGGAAGCGGGGCTGTGCGGACGGTTGAGGTCGAACTCGAGTTCGAAACTCCGACGTACAAGCCGCCGAAGGCGGGGACTCTGTTTTTATTCCGTTTGCAGAAAGCAGTGGCGAACTTTGTCGGGCCAGCCAACGGTGTTCGTAGCGGCAGCCCGTTCACGCATTCGAGCAAAAGAACTCGGACGGCACGAGTATCGCAACGATAAAAATCTTTTGCCATGAGCGAACCTGGCCAACGCGCCCTCGCGGGAATTGGACGTTCTCCAAGATACCGATACAATCCGCCGCAGTAAGCATGAGTGACAAAACTGATCATCCGGAGTTGCCCGAGGCGTTCGCGGCCCTGGGCGTGCGACCGTCGATTCTGCGGGCACTAGCCGAACTGAGTTATATCACACCATCGGAAATTCAAACGATGCTGATCCCGCGCGCTCTGGCGGGGGTGGACCTGCTGGGGCAGGCGCGGACGGGAACGGGAAAGACGGCGGCGTTTGCCATTCCCATTCTGCAGAAGGCGGAGCGGGGAAAGGCGTTCTCCGCCATGGCGCTGGTTCCGACGCGCGAGCTGGCGATGCAGGTGGATGCGGAGATCAAGCGGTTGGCCATGCACACGCCGATTCGTTCGGTGCCGGTGTATGGGGGACAGAAGATCGCGGCTCAAATGAAATTCTTGAAACACGGCCCGGAGATTCTGGTGGGAACTCCCGGGCGGGTGATCGATCTGCTGGATCGGCGGATCATTTCCCTGGAGAACATTCGGTTTGTCGTGCTGGATGAAGTGGACCGGATGCTGGACATCGGGTTCAGGGATGATATCCGCAATATTCTTTCGCGGATCAAGGGGATGGGTCCGGACGCCGGCCATCAGACGATGTTCGTGTCGGCGACGATCTCGGGCGAGATCGAAAAGCTGGCGCGGCAATACATGCGCGAGCCGGTCGAAAAGCTCATCGCGCCGGGCGCGGATGACAAGCCGACGGTGGAGAGCGTCGAGCAATATTATTTCTCCGTGCAGCCGTGGGATAAATATAAATTGGTCCTGATGCTGCTGGAGCGGGAGAATCCGGACCTGGCGATCGTGTTTTGCCGAACCAAGCATGGCGCGGAGAAGCTGGCGCGCAAGCTCCACGCCAATGGGATTGAGTGCCGCGAGATTCATGGGAATCTGGCCCAGAATAAACGCGAGCGGGTGATGAAGAATTTCCGGACGGGGAAGTTTGACGTGCTGATCGCCACCGATTTGGCGAGCCGGGGGATCGATGTGGCGGATATCAGCCATATCGTCAACTATGATGTTCCGGAGGACCCGGAGGTGTATGTGCATCGGGTGGGCCGGACGGCCCGGATGGGCGCGGCAGGGAAAGCATTCACGTTTGTGGCGCGGGATCAAGGCGAGCAGCTCACAAAGATTGAAAATCTGATCAACATGGTGATTCCCCAGGCGCTGGTGGAAGGATTCGAGCCCAGCCCGCCGCCGGCGGATTGGACCGAGCAAAAGCCGAGCGATACGGGTCCGTCCAAACCGGTTCTCAGCCGATTCGAAAGACCCTACGGCTCGGGTGCCGGCGCAGCCACGGTGCCCGCGACGGGGACGGTGACACCCCTGCCGCCGCGAACGATCGGCAGCAAAATACCGATCAATCGCCGCCATCGGCGAAGGAGATAGGATTTGGTCCGGCGACGTGTCGTGCTGTCGGCGTTCGCGTTCTCGCCTGCCGCGGGGTCGGAACCGGGAGTGGGCTGGAATATCGGCTCGCGACTGGCGGCCTATCACGATGTGACCATTCTCTGCTGCCCACAACTCGCGGGAGGCGAAGAAAATAATCGAAGCGAAGTCGAAACATATCTGAAAAAATATGGGCCGATCAGCGGCATGGAGGTGCGATACATCGAACCGCCGCTGCTTTCGCGATGGTTTCAAAAGCCACTCATCTCCTTTTCGACCCCATTTTATTTCGTCGGCTATGCGGCATGGCAACGGACGGCTTTTGCGGAAGCGAAGCGGCTTCACGAGGCGCGGGCGTTTGACTTGGCGCATCAATTGACCATCACCGGATTTCGCGAGCCGGGATTTCTGTGGAAGCTGGGGATTCCGTTTGTCTGGGGACCCGTGGCCGGCGCATCTGATGTGCCCTGGAAATATTTCCATCTGTTTTCGCGCCGCGACTGGTTCTTTTACGGTCTGAAAAACATTTTGAACGCCGCTCACAAACGGTTTAAATTCCGCTCGCGGCGGGCGGCGCGAGCGGCGAAGCATATCTTTGTGACCACCGCGGATGATCAAGCGCTGGTGAGCGGGCGCTGGGGATATGAATCTCATCTGATGCTGATTACGGGAACGCCCGAGCTTGACGGCCGGGTGAGGGAATATAATGGCTCAGAACCGTTGCGACTGGTGTGGAGCGGACTGCACGCGGGCCGCAAGGCGCTGCCGCTGCTGCTGGAGGCGGCGGCGGAGTTGAAACGGGAATCGGCTGGAAAACGTTTCACTTTGAAAATCCTCGGCGATGGCCCGCAGAGCGATGCGTGGAAAACATTGGCGGCCCGGCTTGGCATCGGCGATCTGATCACATGGACAGGCAAAGTTCCGCAGACCGTCGCACTGGAGGAGATGCGCCACGCAGATGTTTTCGTCATCACCAGCGTGCAAGAGGGAGCGCCTTCGGTTGTGATGGAAGCGCTGGCGCTCGGATTACCGGTCATTTGCCATGATGCGTGCGGGATGGCGTTTGCGGTCAATGAAACGTGCGGCATCAAGGTGCCGATGGATGGACCCGAAAACAGCAAACGAGGATTTTTCGTCGCAATCAGATCGCTCCTGGCGGATCCCCAGCGGGTGAGATCGTTGTCAGCCGGGGCATTGGCCCGGGCGCGGGAATTGAGCTGGGACCGCAAGGTGAAAGAAATCGCCGAGGTGTATGACAAGGTGGCACAGACAGGTGGAGCAGCCTGACTGAGACTCAATCCCATTTACGAATCCAGGAAAAACTTGCGGCATTTGGTTGGGAATCAGGCTATTGTTGGTGGATTATGGAAACCCGATATGTCCTCTGAGGCAACTGGATTAAACGTGACCGTGAGCGAGGGCGCGGCGGCGGTTCGCCAAGGGCGTGATTTCGTTCTGCAAAAAGTCCAGCCTGCCTTGATGGGGCTGATGGACGGTTCGGTATCGACGCTGGCGCCCTTGTTCGCGACGGCGGAATTGACGCGCAAACCGCTCACGGCGTTTTTTGTCGGATTGGCGGCGTCCGTGGGCGCTGGAATCAGCATGGGATTGGCCGAGGCTTTGTCGGATGATGGCAAGGTAACGGGCCGCGGCCTGCCCGTGGGCCGCGGGGCAATCACCGGCCTGGCGACGGCCGTGGGCGGGATGCTGCATACTTTTCCGTTTCTGATTCCAAGGCTGAACGTCGCCCTGCGATGCGCGTATGTGGTGGTGATCGTGGAGTTGCTGGCCATCGCATATATCCGGTTTCACTACATGAAAAGCCCGGTGGTGAAAACGATCGTGCAGGTGATTGTGGGAGGGGGAATTGTTTTTGCGATTGGAATGATCCTGGGACGGATTGGGGCGGGGACGTGATGAGTAAACCATTTCTAACAAGGAAGCCAGAAATGCCGTGGTACTTTTACGCGCTCGAATTCGTAAGCGGACTGTTTCTCACCAACGGCGTCCCGCATTTTGTTCAGGGCGTTAGCGGCCATCGATTTCAATCACCCTTTGCCTCCCCGCCCGGGGTCGGCGAATCCTCGCCGCTGAGTAACGCCCTCTGGGGATTTGCAAATCTGGCCGTCGGATTTGGCCTTCTGTGGTTCTTTAAACCACAAGGTCCTGAAGCGGTTGTCGGGTGGATCCTGGTAGGAATGGGCGTCTTGCTTGCCGCTGTCTGGCTGTCCACCTATTTCGGCAAGGTGCGATCTAAGCACCCTTAAACTCTTCGCTCTAAAGCTGCGCGGCCGGCTCGGCATCACGCCTTTCGTATGCCCAGGACAGGATTTGAACAAAGACAGAACCCTTCTTTTTTCGTCATAAAGCGGGGCCGGCAAACCGGGAATGGTGGTACGAGTCCGAGATTTTTGGTAGTAGACAACTCGGACAGGTAACTCGGATAAAGACTCTGTGTCGTCGGATACAGGTCGGATGATCTTCGCATTCCTTTAGCAGCGCTTCCTTCTTCGGCTTCCATCGCCTCCTCAATTCGTGAACCGTCAGAAGCGGATTTTCCCATTGGGGATCATCTTAACTTTTCGTTTTGTTTGCCGCACGGGGCATGCACATTCTTCGGCTTGCTCATCTGGTGGATTCGGAATCTATGCGGCTTCGGCAGAGGGCTCCGCAAAAAATCCGCGAATCTCGGAAAACTTGGCCTCGTTCCGCACGAAGCTCTCGACAATATCTTTGTCGAACTGCGCGCCGGATTCGGCCTGGATAATCGCCAGTGCGATGTCGTGGGAAAACGCCGCCTTGTAAACCCGTTTTGAAGTGAGCGCGTCGTAAACATCCGCCAGCGCCACGATTCGTCCGCACAGCGGGATATTATCGCCGGCGAGCCGGGCGGGATAACCCTCGCCGTCAAAGCGCTCGTGATGCGTGGCGGCGATGTCGCGCCCCATCTGGAGAAACTTGATCTCCGGAAACTCTCGGAGGGCCGCGTCCAGCGTCTGAGCGCCGATCGTCGCGTGGGTTTTCATGACCTCAAACTCGCGATCGCTTAGGCGGCCCGGCTTCAGCAGAACGCTGTCGGGAATACCGACTTTTCCGATATCGTGCAGTGGGCTCGTCTGGTAAATGAGCCGGGCATATTCGGGGGTGATTTCGTTGCGGTATTTGTCCTTGGCGCCCAGATACTGGGCGAGGATGCGCGAATAGCTGCGGACGCGCTCGAGGTGCGCGCCGGTTTCCGGGTCGCGGCTTTCCGCGAGGCGTGCCATGGCGAAAATCGCGACATCGCGCGTTTCCAGCGAAAGCACGCGCTCGGCCGTGCCCACCCGAGCGAGCATCTCCGCGTTGTGATAGGGCTTGCTGACGAACTCGTCCGCCCCCGCGCATATTCCCTGAACCCGTTCCTCGGGTGTGTTCCTGCCGGTCAGCAAAATGACGTAGACATAACCGCGAAGCAGCTCGGTTCGAATCGCACGGCAGAGATCGAGTCCGTTCATCTCCGGCATTTCCCAGTCGGTAATCACCAGCCGGCAAATGTCCCTGCGCAGCACGCAGAGCGCCTCGCGGCCGTTGCGGGCCGTGACGACATCATATCCGGCTTTGCGCAGCGCCTCTTCGAGCGTCATCAAAGCGATATCATCATCATCAACGATCAAAATCTTCATGGCAATCCCCGTTGTTGGTCCTGATCCGTTGAAGCGGCCTGTAGCTTTGACCGCGCCTCGGAGAAACAGGCGATGCAGCGATCGATCTCCGCCCGCAGAGATCCGAGACTTTCCGGCATCCCTGCCAAAGCGCTTTGCCGCGCGGCCTGTTCGATTTCGGCCAGAATAAGCCTTAATGGTTCCGCGCCCACGACGCCGGCGGTTCCTTTCATGGCATGCGCCACGCGCGCGAGCCGGTCTGTGTCCTCCTGCGGGACATCTCCGTGGATTTGGTCCGTCAATTCGATGAGCTGCGCCTCGAACCTATTCAAAACCGTCAGCGCCAGCGACGCATTGCCGGAGCACTGATTCAGCAGCGATGCGATATCCAGCGATGCGCCTGATGTTGACCCCCCGGTCGTTTCCAACGGCTTGGCGGCCGTGACGGGCGAGGGCCCGCATAGAAGGTTGGTAATCGCTTCCAGCAATTCATTTTTGCGGAACGGCTTGCTGCAATAGGAGTTCATCCCTGCGGCCATGCAGCGGCTGCGGTAGGCTCCGGAGGCGTTGGCGGTCAATGCGATGATGGGGATTTCCTGCACGTCTTCTCCCGCGGCCCTGCGAGCGGCGTCGCGCTCTCGAATCATCTGCGTCGCCTCGAAGCCATCCATCACCGGCATCTGGCAATCCATGAGCACAATGTCGTATCGTTCCGCGCTCAGGGCCTCGACCGCGGCCCGGCCATCGTTCACTACATTCGATTCGAAGCCGGCTTTGCCCAGAAATTCGGAAACCACGATCCGGTTGACCTCGTTGTCCTCGGCCACGAGCACACGGACCCTGCGGTTTGGGCGCACCAAATCGGTCGGCTCCGCCGCCGCGGAATGCTCGGAGCTTGCATGGCGAGTAACGCCGAGGGCATCGCCGATCGCCCCGACGAGCTGCGATCTGCGGATCGGCTTGACCACCGCGGTCCGGAACCCGGCTTTGTGCAGCGCGGCGGCGCTGGCGAGCTCGTCATTCGCGGCAATCAGGATGACTGACATCTTCTGTTTG
>Ga0302325_10003029_pt1 | contig 40071 bp, 33 predicted proteins | sample Palsa_T0_2_FD_201948 | JGI IMG/M metagenome (GOLD analysis project Ga0302325, IMG submission 201948) | Peat permafrost microbial communities from Stordalen Mire near Abisko, Sweden - Palsa_T0_2 | ecosystem: Environmental > Terrestrial > Soil > Palsa > Peat permafrost | place: Sweden: Abisko...
CCGCTTCGGCAATGGGCGCTTGTTGCCGGCCGGCCCGTTGCGGGAGACGCCGGCGCGGCTGCGGCGTGCGGACGCCATCGTGATCAACGGCGGAGACGGAGAAGGCAACGGTGCACTGCGCATGCGTTTGCTGGCAACCGGCGCGGTTGCGATGAAATACGGGACGTCCAAACCGCTGCGTGAGTTTTCCGGGCAACCGGTGCACGCGATCGCGGCAATCGGCAATCCGCAGCGTTTCTTCGGCATGCTGCGCGCGGTCGGCATCAATGTTGTCGAACATCCGTTGCCGGATCATGCGAAGTTGGGAATTGACGATATATCCTTTGCCGACGATCTTGCGGTGCTCATGACCGAGAAAGATGCCGTAAAATGCCGGGATATAGCAGGGCCGCATCATTGGTATGTTCCCGTAAGCGTGGCCTTCGCGGCGGGCGATGCCGAAAAACTGCGAAGCATCGTGGCCAGGTCGGTGGAGATGCGCGCGGCGCGCGCCTGAGGATATATGGATAAGCGCTTGCTTGATTTGCTGGTTTGCCCGATCTGCAAAGGTCCGCTGCGCAGTATCGGCACCGGCAATGCCCAGGAACTCATCTGCCGTCCGGATCGACTGGCCTATGCCGTGCGCGACGGCATTCCGCTGATGTTGCCCGAAGAGGCGCGCGCGCTTAGCGGCGATGATCCGCTGCTCGAAACCTAGAACACTCAGACAGGCTCATAATTACGATGTTTCACGTCGTTATACCGGCGCGTTTTGGATCGACCCGGCTGCCGGCGAAGCCGTTGTTGGAAATTGGCGATCGGCCCTTGATTCAATGGGTCTGGCAGAGCGCCGTTGCCAGCGGCGCCGCCTCCGTACTCGTGGCAACCGACGATGAGCGCATTCGCGCCGCGGCGCTGAAGTTCGGCGCCGATTGCGTGATGACATCGCCGCATCATGTCTCGGGCACCGATCGAATTGCCGAAGCAGTGCGCGCCAAAGGATTTGCAGCCGACGATATCGTGGTCAATCTGCAGGGCGACGAACCGATGATGCCCGCCGAAGTTGTCGCGCGGGTGGCGCAGGCTCTGCGCGATATCGCCGGCAGCGACATCAGCACGGCGGTCGCGCCCATCCAGTCACTTCAGGAATTTCTCGATCCCAACTGCGTCAAGGCGCTGCGCGCGCGCGATGGACGAGCCCTGTATTTCAGCCGCGCCCCGGTTCCTTGGCCGCGCGACAGCATCGCCGCGGAGCGCCCGGCTTCCTTCTTGGGAGCGTGGCGGCACATTGGCATTTATGCCTATCGGGTGCGCAGCCTGCTGCAGTTCGCGGCGTGGCCGCCGACGCCGCTCGAGATGACGGAGAAACTCGAGCAACTGCGCGCTCTCGAGCACGGCATGCACATCCACTTAGTGACGCTATCGGTCCCGCCGCCGGCAGGCATCGACACGCCCGAGGATCTCGCGCGCGTCAGGGCGGAACTGCCAAAATCCTAGAGTTGCTGCGGCCTAGAGTCCCATGACGCGGCGTAGGAAGGCATCGCTCTTGCGCAGCATTTCCGCGCGCACCGCGGAATCCTCCAGCTGATGATCGAGATCCGGCCAGGTGACCAGTTCGTGCGGCACGCCCGCGGCGGCCAAATGATCAGCCATTTCCTTCGATTGCCGAATCGGCACGTTTCGGTCCATCTCGCCGTGGAACAGCAGCACCGGTACTTTGATCTTCGCCGCGTTCAGCGCCGGCGACCCCTCTCGCACGTGCGGGCCGTCGCCGATTTCCCGGCTTACGAGCAAGAAATCTGACCACTGGCGGTGTACTTCCTTGAGTTCCGGCAGGTCCGTCACGGGTGCGATGGCGATGACCGCTTTAAACACGCTCGGGTCGACCACTGCCGACTGCAGCGCCGCGTAACCGCCATAGGACCAGCCTACGACCGCGAGCTTATCGGGGTTCGCGATGCCTTGCGCAACCAGCCACTTGCCGGCATCCAGCACATCGCCAATGGCCGTCGGCCAAGAGCGAAAGCCATTTTGTTTGAAGAAATCATCTCCATAGCCTTTTGAACCGCGAAAGTTCGGCTGCAGCACTACGTAGCCGCGCGACGCATAGAATTGCGCCAAATAGTCGAAGCCCCAGTAGTCCCGCGCGCTGGGGCCGCCATGCGGCATGACGATGGCGGGCAAATCCTTCGGTGTATCGACGCCGGGCGGAAGTGTTAGGTAGCCCGGGATCATGGTGCCGTCGGCCGCCTGATAGTGGATCGGCTTGACGCTGGCTAGCTTAACGCCTTCCAATGCTCCTCTGACGACCAAAAACGTTTCCAACTGCCGCTGCTTCTTGTCGAACAAATAGTAAACCCCGGGATCGTGATCGCTTCCCGCGCGGATCAGCAGCTTGTTTTCGTCAATGCTCGAATCATCGATACGAAGCGACGGCTGTCCCGGTAGTGCTTTGGCCAGCGACGCCAACAGCTTTTCGAAATCCGGATCCAAGAAGTGGTAGTGCGAGAGATCGTCGGAATAGCTCACTCCCACCACTCGATGGCGACGGCCTATACGATTCAATCCGCCGACATCCACATCGGGTCGCGCGAACATCAGGTCTTCTTTCAACGTTCCGTCCAGCGCGACCGTATAAAGCGCGAGCCGGCCGTCCAATTTCTTGTAGCCGTAGGCCAGATTCGCGTCGTGATCCACCGCAACAGGCCTGAAGCCGTCATGATCCTCGCCGACCGCTTGGCCCATCGGCAGCCAATCCCGGGAATCCGTCTTGCGATAGTAGTAAGCGATATTGCCTGAATCATAGTTCCCGAGCGCACCGCGTCTCGACTTGACCCCCATGATGCGGATAGTGCCGCGGCCGTCACTGATGTAGGCGGCCGCGTCCTCGCGCGGCTGTTCGATGGTCTGCGCGGCGAGAGTTTGCGTGTCGATCCGGTCGACCGCCATTCCCTGTTTCGACGAGCCTATGTGGCTGCCGGTGTGATCATCCGGCAAATACATTCGGGTCATCAGCACGGCGCCGTCCTCATCCGGCAACCAGTCGACAACATGCCCACCGCTGAGTTGTACACCGCGCGTGAATGAACCGCTCCTGGTACTGAGCAATTGCAGCTTGCTGCCGTCGGTATTGACCGCGATCAGGCGAGAGAACTGAACCGGTTCAAGCAGACCGCTGGTGTTGACCACGCCATAAATGGCGCAAACCAGACGCTGATTCGAGACCCAGTCGCAGCCGCCGAGCCGTTCGGGTTTCCCGCTGGCGCCGAGGACGGCTTTGAGAGTCTGGGAAGCCCCCTTGGCAAGACTTTGAACATACACCACCGATCCCTGGCCGGTCGTGGGAGCGACATAGGCGACGCTCATCCCGTCGGGCGAGAGACTCAGATTCTCAACGCTCGGGCGCGCACCAAAAGCCTTTGCCGCATCGAAGGCCGGCTCGGCGATTGCAACAAATGGAAGTGGTGCGAGCAGCAAGCTCACCGCCACCGTGGCTCGTAATGTCATCCCGGCTCCCTGCCTGTTTTTATTGACGATACGAATCATAATGATTGCATGACTGCAATTCAAAGATCCGCGGGGCTGAAGCGTAAGCGCGTGCTTTTTGTATGTCTCGGCAACATTTGCCGCAGTCCGACTGCCGAGGGTGTGCTGCGGCACCTGGCAGCGAAGGAGGCGCCGGGCCTGGCGCTGGACATAGACTCGGCCGGAACCGCCGATTATCACATCGGTGCGCCGCCGGATCCGCGCAGCCAACGCGCGGCGCTCAAGCGCGGCATCGATATCAGCGGCTTGCAGGCGCGCCAAGTCGCAGCGGACGATTTTGCGTGCTTCGATCTCATCCTGGCGATGGATGCAGAGAACTTACGCGAGCTGCGAGCCCTGCAGCCGCGCAATTCGCGCGCCGCCGTGCAGCTCTTTCTCGAATATGCGCCCGATTTGGGATTACGCGACGTGCCCGATCCTTACTATCGCGACGCCGCCGCCTTCGAGGAAGTGCTCGATCTGACTACGGCCGCTTCGCGCGGCCTGCTCGCTGCCTTACAGGAAGGTGCGTAGCAGCCAATACAGGCCGCCGGCGAGTGCGATCGATACCGGCAGCGTCAGCACCCAGGCCATCAACAGAGCACGCACCGTGGCCCACTGCAGGCCGGAACCGTTCGCGACCATCGTCCCCGCCACACCGGATGAGAGCACATGCGTAGTGCTGACCGGCAGACCATACAACTCGGCGGCGCCGATGGTAGCCATCGCGACGATTTCCGCGGACGCGCCTTGCGCGTAGGTCAAATGCGTTTTGCCGATCCGTTCGCCGACAGTCACCACGATGCGCTTCCAGCCGATCATCGTGCCTAAACCCAGAGCGATCGCGACAGCGACCTTCACCCACGTGGGTATGAACTTGGTGGAGTGATCGAGCTGTTTTTTGTAGGCATCGAGCGAGGCTTGGTCGGAGGCCGATATATGCAAAGACGCGTTTTTAGCCATGAAGCGCAGGCCTTCGCTGACCAAGTACATTTCGTTGCGGATGTTGACCATCGAGCCCGGCGGAACCTTGTCCATCGAGTGGTATCGGCCGACATCGGAGCCAATGCTGTCGGTGAGCGCGGCGAGTGAAGCGATGCCCTCAGGCGTGGCTTTGCGACTGCGCACTAGCTCCACAGCTCCCTGGCGCGGATCAGCGGGTGCTGCGCCGACGGCGTAATGTGAAAGCGCGGTACGAGCCTGCGCCGAAGCCGCCATGAAGGTATTCACGTCCTGCTCATGCATGGTGCGATTGAGTGCATAGGCCGTCGGCACCGTGCCGATGAGGATTAGCATGATGAGGCCCATGCCTTTCTGGCCGTCATTGCCGCCGTGAAAGAAGCTCACGCCGGTGCAGGTCAGGATCAGTAGGCCGCGTATCCAGAGCGGCGGCGGTTTATTGCCCTCCGGTTCCTTGTACAGGGCCGGGATTCTGATCGTTGCCTTCAGTATGCTCAGCAGCAACCATGCGGCGCTGAAGCCGATCAACGGCGAGACCAACAAGGTTTCGCCGATCTTGGTCGCCTGACCCCAATCGACGCCGCTGGTGCCCGACCCGCTCGCCGACATGAGCTGATTCATGAGGCCCACGCCGATGATGGAGCCGATGAGGGTATGCGAACTCGATGACGGAAGACCGAAATACCAGGTGCCCAAATTCCACAGAATCGCGGCAATGAGCAAGGCAAACACCATGGCAAAGCCCGCGCCGCTGCTCACTTGCAATATCAATTCGACCGGCAGCAGCGAGACGATGCTGAAGGCAACGGCACCGGTTGAGACGAGCACCCCGAGAAAGTTGAATGTCCCGGACCAAATGACCGCGAGATTGGGCGACATGGAATTCGTGTAAATGACAGTGGCCACTGCATTTGCGGTGTCGTGAAATCCATTGACGAATTCGAACCCCAGCGCGATCACCAAGGCGATGCCGAGCAGGATGTAGGGATAGGCTCGGGTGTCGTGCACGACTGATAAGTCGTCCGCGAGATGGTAGCCGGCGTATATGATTCCAATGATGACCACCGCCATGGCGAGAACATTGAACCAGGGATTGGACTTATGCGTGACCAGCTTCGAGGCCGGTCTGTTAGTCGCCAAGGTCTCGGATAGGGGGGCAGTATTGGCCATTAGTAGTATTCCAACCGTTTATGAGGCGCAGTCCCCATTATATAGATTCGCTTTGTGACAATTAGATGACACCTTAGAGCTGCGTCGATGCCCTTTACCATTTCTCACACCGCCGTCGTGCTGCCTTTTTCGCGCTGGCTCGCTCGCTGGCAGCTATTATCAGCCGCAACTATCGGCGCTATGGTTCCGGATTTTCGAGTATTTTTTCCCGGCATGCCGCGGTGGGAAACCCACAGCATAGCGGCGCTGTTCACGTTCTGCCTTCCGGTCGGATTGATCACCTACTGGGTGTTTCAGCGTTTCATCAAGTCGCCCATCTTGGAAGTTCTGCCCGAAGGCCCCTATGCGCGCTGGCGGCCGTTCGCCGCGGAGGCGAATATTCAATCATCGCGGCAATGGCTGCTGGCCAGCGGCGGCCTGTTGGCGGGAGCCTTGACGCACTTGATTTGGGATGGATTTACGCACGACGGGGGCAGGGGCGTGCGCATGTTTCCGGTGCTCGATGATTCGCTCATCGACATTGGCAGTCGACACATTCCCGCGATGTACGTGCTGCAGGATTTGGGTTCGCTCATCGGATTGGCTGCGGTGCTGGCGATGATGTGCTACGGCTTGCGGCGTGGGCATGAAGCCACGGTGCCGAACCGGCTGCTCCCGACGCGCGAGCGCCTCGTGTGGATGCTGATCTACGCGCTGGCCGCGGCGACTTTTACGGCGGTGTTTTATATTTGGGCGAATCTTGGCCAGCCGCCCATCCGCTCGATTGTCGCGCGAACCTCTGGGATAGCGGTTGCGAGCCTGCGCGGCCTCGCGGCCGCGCTGCTCTGCGTTAGCTTGGCGCTCGACCTAAGGCTGCGCGCGCTGCATCAGCGCTCATCGGGGCCCGATCGCTGAACGTCGGTAGGCGCCGAGGACCAGACGACATACTTGTTGTCCGTTCCGGTGCTGGCGGGCGCAGGCTCAACGGCGCGCACGGGCGCCGGTGTCGCTGCGGAAGCCGAGTTCATGGCAGGCTGCTCGCGTGCCGGTTCAACCGGCGGACGCTCCGCTTGACGCTCGTAGGCGGGCGTCGCCGATGGCGGCGCGGCCTCTCCCGTCCTCGACTCATTTGAGCTTGCGAAGTTGTTAGCCGGGTTTTGCCCCGTGGCTCCGCCTTGGCCCGTAGACTGATTCGCGCCCATGCCGTTGCCCGCGTTTTCCCCACCGTCACGTCGGCCACGGCCGCGTCGGCGCCGGCTGCGCCCGCCGCGTTCGCCCCGCTCGTTGGGGGAACGCTCGGCATCATTGCCGGAGCGAGGTGCTTGCTCTTGGCGCGGTGCTTGCTCTTGGCGAGGCGCCTGCTCCTGGCGAGGTGCCTGGTCTTGACGGAGCGGCTGATCTTGACGGGGCAGTTCGCTGCGCTGGCCGCCGGCGTTGCGCTCCGGTTGGCCGGGACCCTCAGGCCGGCGTGGGTTGGATTCACCGCGATTGTCGCGAGGATTGTCGCCGCGTGGGCGGCCATCACGGCGCGGATCCCTGGGACCGTCACGCCGAATGTCGCGATTGCGGTCGCGGTCTCCGCGATCGCGGTTTCTGTCTCGGTCGCCGCCGCCGCCGCTGCGATAGCGATCGTGACGGACGTCGCGATGCTGTGGCCGGTCGCGCTGCGGTTGCGCAGGTGCAGCGGTCGCCTTCGCCGCGGCGCGCGCAGCAGGATCGCCAAATAGCCAGTGCCAGAATCTGATCAGCGCGCCAACCTGCGGCGCGGGCTCGGCGGGCGTTTTGGCCGCCGCCGGAACCGGCATCGGCACAATGGGTGCGGTCGAGGCGGGCAGGATGCTGGGAACCAGCGGGATATCGCCCGGCGGTTTCTTGTCCCGCTCGCCGATATTCGAATCATCGACGCTGGGTTGATCCGCCAATTGATAGCTGACGGTGCTGTTCTCCGGCAGTTCTTTTTCGTCGTCGCGGACACGGCGCAGCGTGTACGCGGGCGTTTGCATGTGTGGATTCGGCACGATCACCAACGAGACCTTGTCGCGCGATTCGATCTGATTGAGCTGTTCGCGCTTCTCGTTCATGAGATAAGTCGCTACATCAACCGGCACCTGTGCAACCACGCGTCCGGTCCGCTCCTTGCGCGCCTCTTCACCGATCAGACGCAGCAAGGCCAGCGACATCGATTCCACACCGCGTATCGTGCCCATGCCGCCGCAGCGCGGGCAATTGATATGCGTCGTCTCGCTCAGGGCGGGACGCAAGCGCTGGCGCGACAATTCGAGCAACCCGAAGCGCGAAAGTCGGCCGAGCTGGATGCGGGCCCGGTCCATTTTGACCGAGTCGCGCAGCATGTCTTCCACAGCGCGTTGATTGGCCGTGGATTCCATATCGATGAAATCGATGACGATCAACCCGCCGATGTCGCGCAACCGTAGTTGCCGTGCGATTTCCTCGGCGGCTTCCAAGTTGGTATTGCGCGCCGTGGCTTCAATGTCGCCGCCGCGGGTACTGCGCGCGGAGTTGATGTCGATCGATACCAGCGCCTCGGTGTGATCGATGACCAAACTGCCGCCGGAGGGCAGGGTGACCTTGTGCGCATACGCCGATTCAATCTGGCTTTCGATCTGATATCGCGTGAACAAAGGCACCGGGTCGGTGTAGAGCTTCAGCTTGCGCTGCGCATCCGGAGGCATAAAGCGCTGCATGTATTCTTGCGCTTTTTGGAAGGCCTCGGGCTGGTCGATGAGACACTCGCCGACATCATCGGAGAAGTAATCGCGCAAGCCGCGCGTCACCGCATCGCTTTCCTGAAAAATCAGGAAAGGGGCGGGTCTGCCGTCATTCGCGACGACAATGGCGTCCCATGCGGTTTTGAGATTGTTCAGATCCCATTGCAATTCTTCCGTCGTGCGGCCGACACCGGCAGTGCGCACGATTGCTCCCATGCCGTCGGGGATCACCAGGCCGTTCATAGCGTCGCGCATCTGCTCGCGATCCTCGCCCTCGATGCGCCGCGATACGCCGCCCGCGCGCGGATTGTTCGGCATCAGCACCAAGAAGCGGCCGGCCAGACTGATAAAGGTCGTGAGTGCGGCGCCTTTGTTGCCGCGTTCCTCTTTTTCGACCTGGACGATCAATTCTTGGCCTTCCTGCAGAAGGTCCTTGATATTGAGGCGGCCGCCGTTCGCCGGCTGCTCCCGGAAGTATTCTTTGGAGACTTCCTTCAGCGGCAGGAAGCCATGGCGCTGCGCGCCATATTCCACGAACGCCGCCTCGAGACTCGGCTCTACGCGGGTAATTCGGCCTTTATATATATTGGATTTTTTCTGTTCCCGAGACGGGATCTCAATCGATAAGTCGTATAACTTTTGACCGTCGACTAGCGCAACTCGCAGTTCTTCTTCTTGAACTGCGTTGACGAGCATTCTTTTCATGTGCCCCAACTAAAGTGGTAGGGGCCGAGGAGGAGAGCTTGAGAATAAAAGCCGGGGTCTTCGCCAGCAATGCGGCAAAGAATAGCGCTGCACCGAACGCGAAGTACGCGGCCGGTATCAACTCCATCACTTTAAGCCAAAACGTATACGGCAAGCCCGGGGCCTTGTTCTCGGTTAACCGCTTATCAGCCGCCTAAGCTCAAGATTTGAGCTTTCGCGCGTCTGTCTCATCGGCCGAGCGATGGTCTGGAGTTCCAGAACCAACTAATATGCGGCTCCCCAACGGATGGGGGACCACTGGAAACCGGTGTCTATATGCGTCACCTAGATTAGGCGTTGCCCTTCATAAGGTTGTCGCGCCTGACACGGTTTTAAGACATTATCACGACACGGCGCCAGGGTCAATGTAATCAATACCTTAGATCAACGCCGATATAATCCAAGTAACACAATGAACAGCACTGCTACCGACTTGCCACCTGTGCGCGGGCCGAAAAGTCCCCTGACGATGCGCACCGTAACCGCCGATGAGTCCGGCCAACGCATCGATAACTTCCTGATGCGACACTTCAAAACCGTGCCGCGCAGCCGCGTTTATCGCCTGCTGCGCAAGGGCGAAGTGCGCGTCAATCGCAAGCGCGTCGATGCGGAGTACCGGATCCAGGCAGGCGACGAAGTACGCTTGCCGCCGGTGCGGATTGAGGTCGACGCGCAGCCCGGCCGCCCCTCGAGCAGCCTGCTCGAATTGATCGAGGGGGCGGTCATTTTCCAAGACCGGCATTTGTTGGTCATCGACAAGCCGGCAGGCGTCGCGGTGCATGGCGGCAGCGGCATGAGTTTCGGTGTCATCGAGGCATTGCGAGCCTCGAGGCCGCGCGAAACACTGGAGCTGGTGCATCGTCTGGATCGAGATACCAGCGGCTGTCTGCTGGTGGCGCGGGATCGCAGCACACTGACCGCGCTGCATGCCTTGATTCGTAATGGCGGTATGCACAAGACCTACCTCGCGCTCGTAGCCGGCAGCTGGCAATTGGGCGCCAAGCGGATCGATGCACCGCTCGCGACGGACAACCGGCAGCACGGTGAACGTCATGTCAGAGTGGCCGCCGCCGGCAAGGATTCAGTCAGCGTTTTCAAGCCGGTGCAGTTTTTCGGTCCGCTGGCGACGCTGATGGAGGTGGACATCCCGACCGGGCGCACGCATCAGATTCGTGTGCATGCCTCTTTTGCAGGCCATCCGCTGCTGGGCGATGACAAGTACGGCGATCGCGCACGCAATGCGGATCTAAAATCTCATGGATTGAAGCGTACATTTTTGCACGCACAATCGGTGGCCTTCGAATGGACCGGCTCCGGCGTACCGTTCCACGTCAGTGCACCGCTGCCCGCAGAATTGGCCGCGGTGCTCGATGCCATCACACCCATGAAACGTTCCGGCTCGAAAAGCGGCCGGCGTGCTAAGCCCGCGAAACGCTAAGGTACGTTGAATCCAGCGGCGCGCAACGCCGCACTCAATCGTATCAAGGGCAGTCCAATCAATGCGCTTGGATCCGCGCTGTCGATCGATTCGCACAAGCTGATACCAAGGCCTTCGCTTTTGAAACCGCCGGCGCAATCCAACGGTTGCTCCTTGACTACATAACGCTCGATGGTGAGCTCATCCAGGACGCGAAAAGTGACTCGCGTGATGTCCGTGAATTCAATCAGCGCGTTGTTTTCCCGGCGCATCACGGCCACCGCCGTGACAAATTCAACGGTGCGCCCGGAGCAGCTGCGTAGCTGCTCGTGGCAGCGCGCTTCGGTGCCGGGCTTACCGAGCGGCGCTTGGCCTCCATCAAGGGCCGCGATCTGATCGGAGCCGATCACCCAGGCGTTGGGCTGCTGCGCCGAAACGGCTGAAGCCTTTGCCCTTGCCAGTCGCTCAACTAGGTCCAAGGGCGTCTCGCCAAATTGCGCGATCTCATCAACCCCCGGGGCGATGCATTCAAAGCTCAAGCCAAGTCTGCCTAAGAGTTCCTTCCGGTAGCGGGATGTTGAGGCCAAAATGAGCGGGGGTGGAGACTTCAAAAACAAAGACTTGCACCGGATTCGTTTTGACAGAGGGGTACCTGCGCCCTATTATACGCGGCCCATGGCATCGGGCCCGTCCGACCGAGTAGATTGCGCGCGCCTGGCGGCGGATGCGGCTGTGTTAGAGCGCGTCTACCCCTTGAGCGAGTTGTCTCGCTTGAAGGATTTATTGGCGGATGCGCGCGGGTCGGTTAAGGCGCGATTCGCTTTTTCGAGATTGGAGGCGGGCGCGGGCGCCGCCCGTGTGGGCGCGAACGTCGCCGTGCGGGCGAATCCACAGCTGGTTTGCCAGCGTTGTCTGCAAGGATTTGAATTGCCGGTGACCGGCGATAGCGAGATTGAGTTTGTGATGAGCGAAGCAGGGACGCCTGCGGACTCGCCTCGGGAAATTTATCTGATGGACGAAGGCACCGTCTCGTTGCGCGAATTGGCCGAGGAAGAATTGTTGTTGGCCTTGCCCGTGATTGCCTCCTGCAGCGCGCCGGAGACTTGCGGTCGAGCGCCGACAGCGGACGTGCGGCAAAGGCCGTTTGCGGTTTTACAGGATTTATTGAAGAAAACTTGATAGGACAGACAACCCATGGCAGTTCAAAAAAGTAGAAAGACTCCGTCGAAGCGCGGCATGCATCGCTCCCATTCGGCGCTGGCGGCACCCGCAGTGTCGATTGAGCCGAAGAGCGGTGAAACCCATTCGCGTCATCGCATTTCGCGCGATGGTTTTTATCGCGGCAAGAAAGTCTTGCAGACCAAGGCAGACGCGGCAGCAGCCGAAGAATAAGCCGTCAAGCCGGCGAATTGCGCACCGTGTCTGCGCCGCTTCATATTGCCATCGACGCCATGAGCGGCGATCGAGGACCGTCGGTTTCCGTTCCGGCGGCACTTGCGGCGGCGCGCGAGTTCGGCGATGTGCGGTTTACCTTGACCGGCAGGCAGGCCGATCTGCAACGCGAACTCTCGGGCGCGACGCCGCCAAACATCGGCTGCCTGTTCGCCACAGAAGTGGTGGAGATGACCGATCATCCGCGCGAAGCGCTGCGCCGCAAGAAGGATTCATCGATGCGCCGCGCCATCGACCTGGTCAAGGCCGGCGATGCGCACGCCTGCGTCAGCGCAGGCAACACCGGTGCGCTGATGGCAACGGCGCATTTCGTTTTGAAAATGCTGCCGGGAGTCGAGCGGCCGGCCATCGTCTCCATCATCCCGTCGCGCGGCGGCCATACATACATGTTGGATCTGGGCGCCAACGCGTCTTGCACGCCCGTGCAACTGGCGCAGTTTGCGGTGATGGGTTCGGTGCTGGCGGCGGATCTGCCGGGTGCGCACGAGCGGCCGCGTGTGGGTCTTCTTAACATCGGCGAGGAAGAGGTCAAGGGCAACGATGTCGTGCAGGCCGCACATATGTTGATGTCGGCCGCCGATATCAACTACGTGGGCTTCGTCGAAGGGCACGATATTTTTTCCGACAAGGTCGACGTCGTCGTCACTGACGGGTTCACCGGCAATATCGCATTGAAGGTCATGGAAGGCGCGTCGCGTTTGATTACCGGCGCGATGCGTGAAGAGTTCGAGCGCTCGCCGCTGCGCAAGTTGGGCTATTTGGCCGCTCGCCCGACCTTAAATGCGCTGCGCGCGAGGATCGATCCGCGCCGCTATAATGGCGCGGCCATGGTCGGCTTGAACGGCATCGTCATCAAGAGTCATGGAGGCACCGACCTGTTCGGCTTTCAACGCGCAATCGAAGTTGCCGTCCTGGAGGCGCGCAACGGTGTGCCGGCGCGCATCGCGCAACGGTTGGGCGTTTCACGCGGGACTTGAAGGATTTTGATGTACTCAAGAATCGCCGGCACCGGCAGCTATCTGCCGAAAAAAATTCTCACGAACCGCGATCTCGAAAAACTCGTCGACACCAGCGACGAATGGATCCGCACGCGCACGGGTATTTCACAGCGCCATGTGGCCGCGGAGGGTGAAACCACCACGGATCTGGCGGAGCATGCGTCGCGCCGCGCCATGGAAGCGGCGCAAGTGCAGGCTGCCGATATCGATCTGATCTGCGTCGGCACGACGACGCCGGATCTGGTGTTTCCCAACGTCGGTACGCTGCTTCAGGATCGATTAGGAATACACGGTTGCCCGGCCTTCAGCATGGAGGCTGCTTGTACCGGATTCGTCTACGCTCTTAGCGTTGCCGACAAATTCGTGCGTCTTGGCGAGGCAAAATGCGCGCTGGTAGTGGGCGCGGAAACGCTTACGCGGATCATCGACTGGAACGATCGCGGCACCTGCGTGCTGTTCGCCGATGGTGCGGGCGCGGTGATTTTGCAGCCGTCGAGCGAACCGGGGATCTTGAGCACGCGGCTGCATTCCGACGGCAAGTATAAGGATCTGCTCGCCTATCCAGACGGCGTGTCCAAAGGCTTCAAGTTGGTTCGTGAAGGCAAAGCCAGCGTGCAGATGAAGGGCAACGAAGTCTATAAGGTCGCGGTCAATACCCTGGGGGCTCTGGTGACCGAGACTCTGAGCGCCAACAATATTGCCAAGGAGCAACTCGACTGGCTGATTCCGCACCAAGCCAATATCCGAATCATTGAGGCGATCGCGAAACGCCTGGACTTGCCGATGGAGCGCGTCATTGTGACCATTGACACGCAGGGCAACACTTCAGCGGCCTCGGTGCCGTTAGCCCTCGATACCGGAATTCGCGATGGCCGAGTGAAGCGTGGCCAGCTGCTGCTGCTCGAAGCATTCGGCGGCGGCTTCACTTGGGGATCGGCGCTAATTCGTTATTGAGCCAAAGAAAAACGCCGCGGGGTTACCGCGGCGTTTGAAGTCAAAAATTAACCGCTCGATTACTTCGAGACAGACTTCTTGAACATGCGATCGATCTTCTCGTTGATCGCTTCGATAGCGGTCGAATTTGCCTGCGCCGTCGACAGGGCTTGGTTCGCCGTGCTCTGCGCGCCCGAGGCCGCCGATTGAGCTGCATTGGCCGCCGCGTGCGCAGCAGCCGCATCGCTCGAGGCCCGCGCCGTGTCACCTTGCAGCTTGCTGACTTGTGACTTCAGGTCATCGATCTGCGCCTGGATCGGCTTGAGGTCAGTGCACCCCGCGAATGCGATGACGCAAGCCGCGGCGAGAGAGACCTTTAGTGTGGTTGTCAGATTCATAAAAATATTCCCCTAGGGTTAATTCATTCGTGTCGGAAAACTCCGATGTGTCGCCACAGCAGGTACAGTCACGCTATCGAGCCCGCCCGCGTCGCAGCACAGTCCTACATAAAGCCAAATTCGCGCCTCGATTGCAACTGAAAATAACGAAATGTCGGTATAACAAGACGCTTTTATGCGTAGTTCATTTCTGACAAGCATCCATATCATTAAGAATGCGCCATCTAGGTGCAATTTTTACAGGCTCACATGACCCAAGGTCTAATTGCCAAGCCGGCCTGATCAAAAAAGTTTTCGGAACACGTGATTAGGCCGCGGCTTTTTCTCAATCGATTTGCGCTTCTCGTATTTGGCCCATCCGATGATGGGTGAATCGATCTCGAAAGTTTCTTTCAATCGAAAAGCATCCCGCCTTGGTTCAAGCTGTTCATAAAATTCGTTGCGCTCGGCATGAACGCCGAGGCATGTGGATATCTGGGATGAGGATGGGACCGTAGCGAGGCCGTAGCGAGTCTTTGCCGATCAGGTGCCGGATTGCGATCGGCGGAGCCGCTGTCGCGATCCGGTATTTTTCGCCACGACTTGCCAAGCTCTCTAGACTGTATATAATAACAGTCACTGTCTACATATACAGGTGACGCATGTCAGACCTTACACCCCGCCAGACTCAAATCCTTAGGCTGATTCAAAACGCCATTTCAGAAAGCGGCATGCCACCCACCCGTGCGGAAATAGCCCGCACGCTCGGTTTCAAGTCCCCGAATGCGGCCGAGGAACACTTGCGCGCCTTGCAGCGCAAAGGGGTGATCGACCTGATTCCCGGTGCCTCTCGCGGCATTCAACTCAAAGATATTTTGCGCGAACAATTGGGTCTGCCGCTCATCGGCCGCGTCGCTGCCGGGCGGCCGATTTTGGCTGAAGAGCACATCGAAAGGCGTTATCAAATCGATCCGCAGCTATTTCAACCGCAGCCGCATTATCTTCTGAAAGTGCAGGGCATGAGCATGAAAAATGCCGGCATTCTCGATGGTGATTTAGTCGCCGTGCATCGCACGCCTGAAGTGCGTAATCGACAAATCGTGGTCGCGCGTTTGGAAAACGAAGTAACGGTGAAACGCTACCGGCAAGAAGGCGCGATTGTTTGGCTGCTGCCCGAAAACGCCGATTTCCAACCCATTCGTGTCGATCTCAAAGAACAACCCATGATTATTGAAGGGGTGGTCGTCGGTGTGCTGCGTCGTGGTAAAGACGTGGATGCCGCGTGAGGCATCGTCAATTGCGGAAATTTTGGCTGATGCGCGAGTCTGGAAGTTAAAAGACGCCTCGGCTGCCCCCGCTCGTCCGGTTTGGTCCACCGGTAAGAGCTCGCTGGATGCCCGCTTGCCGGGGGGTGGGTGGCCGACGGCGTCGCTCATCGAAGTGCTGCTGGACGATACCGGACTCGGTGAAGTCCAGCTCTTTTTGCCGGCGCTGGTTGCATGCCAACGCAGCGCCACCCAGGACAGCGGCGATGCGCCCTGGCTGGTATGGATTGCCCCACCTCATGAACCTTACGCGCCTGCCTTGGCGCAGCAGGGCATCGATCTAGGGCGTTTGTTGGTGGTTCGTCCGACTACGGCCACCGAGGCTTTGTGGGCGGCTGAGCAGGCATTGAGCTCGGGCGTTTGCGCTGCCGTTTTGCTTTGGTTAAGGGGCACCGACGATCGCTGGCTGCGGCGTTTGAAGCTCGCCGCCGAGGCCGGCGGTTCTCTCGGGGTGCTGTTTCGTCCCGAGAGACATCGTTTCGAGTCCTCACCCGCCAACTTGCGCATTGTCATGAGCCAAGGCTCACCGTACGCGCGCCTCGATTTGCTCAAAGTGCAGGGCGGCCGGCCCGGCCCGGTGGATCTTGGTGGCCCGTGAAATTGCGCTCAGCGAAATCACGAACGGCAGACTTATTTGCCGAGGCCCTCCCACGCCGCTCTCCAGTTTCCTCACCGGTAGTCCTGGCGCCGCCCGCGTCCGCGCCGCCCGCTCTTAATCGGCAGCGCCCAAAACAGCTGTGGTATGCCGCCGTATTCCCGGCAATGGCGCAACTGGAATCCTTCGCCGCTCCGCTACAGAAGCTCTGCATGCACGCGCAGACCTTCACTTCTTTCGTCAGCATCGAGCCGCCCAACGCTTTATTGCTCGAGATCAAGGGCAGCGTGAAATTATTCGGTTCGCTGCCGCAGCTGCGCGCCGACATCGATGCGGGTTGGCGCCGGCTTGCGCTGCAGGCTCACAGCGCCATCGCGCCCTCGACGCTGGCAGCGTTATGGCTGGCGCGCGCCGGCGACCCGTCGCAAATCGAAGATATCGAGCGGCTTCCCAGTCATCTGGCGAAGGTGCCGATTGCTTGCACGGCCTGGGATGTCGAGCGGCTGCAAACTTTGCGCGCCATGGGCGTCACGCACTTGGGCGAACTGCTGCGGTTGCCGCGCGCGGGCCTGGCACGCCGACTCAGTCCCGCCCTGGTCCGCGACCTAGATATTGCGTTGGCGCGGCAGCCAGCGCCGCGCAGAGCATTCGTGCGGCGTGAGCGCTTTCGCGAGCGCTGTGATTTCGAAACGGAGATCGAGCATGTGGCCTACCTGGAAAAAGCGCTCGAGCCCCTGATCGAACGCTGCGCGCGATTCTTGCGCCGGCGCCAGGCGGGTATCCAGGCATTGCAGCTGAAACTGAGGCATCGGGAAGGGCCGGCAACGCGTGTGCAATTGGGCCTGGCCAGCATCACGAGCGAGCGGCGGCGCTTGAGCGATGTGCTTTGCCAAAAACTGGCGCGGCTGGAGCTGCGAGCGCCGGTTCGAAGCATGGAACTCATTTCGGGTTCCTTGCGGGGATTGTCGGCAAGTTCTCTCGATGTCTTCGCTGGATTCACTGGCGCAGGCAGCCGCGATAGCGCACCGCAATTGGTGGAACGCTTGCGCGCACGTTTGGGCGAGGACGCGGTGTATGGCGTATGCCTGATTCCGGAACACAGGCCGGAAGCGGCATGGCGGCGAGTCCATGAATTGCGCTTGACCGCCGCCGCCAGAGTGGAGGACGAAGTCATCGATCAGAAGCTGCCGCGTCCGGTGTGGCTATTGAACGAACCGATACATTCGCCGAAGCCGGAAATATTGCAAGGCCCTGAACGTATCGAGAGCGGTTGGTGGGATGGCAAAGGCGTGGCACGCGATTACTACATTGCGCGCCATGCCGATGGCGTGCGGCTGTGGGTTTTTCAGGAGCGCGGGTCCAAACGCTGGTATGTGCATGGTGTATTCGCTTAAGGCCTAAACGTGTACTTCGAACTGCACGCTTTAAGTAATTTCTCCTTTTTGCGCGGCGCCTCGCAGCCTGAAGAATTGGTCGCGCAAGCCAAGGCATTAAATTACGCTGGATTGGCGCTGACCGATGAATGCTCTCTGGCGGGTGTGGTACGCGCCCACGTTGCCGCGAAAGAGCATGGAGTGCCCCTGATCATCGGCACCGAGCTCAACTGTATCGATGGCCTTAAAGTCATTGTGCTGGCCACCGATCGCGCGAGCTACGGCGCGTTGAGCCGCTTGATCAGCAAAGCCCGCCGCGCCACTCGCAAAGGCTGCTACTCGCTGACGCGCACGGATCTTGAGAACGCACTTCCTGGATGCTTGGTTCTCTGGTTGCCGCATACGGACAAAGCGGGGCTGCTGCGCCAAGAACCAGATGGCCGCTGGTTGCGCGAGCGCTTCACAGGAAACTTATGGATCGGCGTGGAACTCACAACCTGCGGTCACGATGCGCGGCGCTTGGAATTGCTTCAAACACTGGGCAAAACGCTGCAGCTGCCCTGCGTGGCTGCGGGCGATGTGCATATGCATCGACGCAGCCGCCGCGCCTTGCAGGATGTGATGACCGCGATTCGCTTAAGGGTGCCCTTGCATGCCGCAGGCTATGCCCTGTATCCCAATGGCGAACGCTGCTTGCGTTCGCTGCAGCGTCTGCGCGAACTGTATCCCGCAGAGCTGTTGGCGCAAACCGTAGCTATAGCGGAGCGCTGTACTTTCAAGCTCGATGAACTGCGTTACGAGTATCCGGAAGAGATCGTGCCGCCGGGAGAAACTCCCGCGAGTCATTTGCGAGCGCTGACCCTGCAGGGCTGCGCCTATCGATGGCCGCAGGGCGCGCCGGCTGCCGTGCGCGAGACCATCGAACATGAACTGCTCTTGATCGCGGAGCTTAAATTCGAGCCCTTTTTTCTGACCGTGCACGATGTGGTCGAATACGCGCGCTCGCAAAACATCCTCTGCCAGGGACGAGGCTCCGCGGCAAATTCGACGGTTTGCTACTGCCTGCGCATCACGGAGGTGGACCCTTCGCGCATGTCCATGTTGTTCGAACGTTTCATCTCCAAAGAACGCAACGAGCCGCCTGATATCGACGTGGATTTCGAGCATGAGCGGCGCGAAGAAGTCATCCAGTATATTTACGGAAAATATAAGCGCGAACGGGCGGCGCTGGCCGCCACCGTGATCTGCTACCGCCCGCGCAGTGCATTGCGCGACGTCGGCAAAGCCTTAGGCCTTGATCTGGCGCAAGTCGACCGGCTTGCCCGGGGCATGCAATGGTGGGATGGCCAGCGTATCGATCCGGAACGCATTCGTGCATCGGGATTCGATCCTGAGGATCCGGTGATCGCCCGGCTCATTGCGCTCGCTGCGGAAATTTTAGGTTTCCCCCGCCATCTATCGCAGCACGTCGGCGGCTTCGTCATTGCCCGGGGCCGATTGGATGAACTCGTGCCCATCGAGAACGCGACGATGCCTGATCGCACCGTGATCCAGTGGGACAAGGACGATCTCGATGCGCTGGGTCTCTTGAAAGTGGATGTGCTGGCCCTAGGGATGCTGACCGCGATACGGCGCGCGTTTGACCTGGTCAATGAATTTGGCGGCTCTTCGGCTGTTGCGGGTGAACTTAAGCTGGCAAGCGTGCCGAGCGAGGATAGCGCGGTATACGACATGATTTGCCGTGCCGACACCACCGGCGTGTTTCAAATCGAATCGCGGGCGCAAATGTCCATGTTGCCGCGCTTAAGGCCGCGAAATTTTTACGATCTGGTGATCGAAGTGGCCATCGTACGGCCCGGGCCCATTCAAGGTGAGATGGTGCATCCTTATCTTCGCCGCCGCAGTGGAGAAGAGCCGGTGAGCTATCCCAGCAAAGAGGTCGAGGCGGTGCTCAAGCGCACGTTGGGTGTGCCGATTTTCCAAGAGCAAGTCATGCAGCTCGCGATTGTCGCGGCCGGTTTCTCGCCCGGCGAGGCGGATCGGCTGCGCCGCGCGATGGCCGCTTGGAAGCGCAAGGGCGGCTTGGAGCCCTTCCAAAAGCAATTGATCGGCGGCATGCGCGAGCGCGGCTACGAGGACAGTTTTGCGCAGCAGATCTTCAAGCAGATTTTGGGGTTCGGCGAATATGGCTTTCCGGAAAGCCATTCCGCCAGCTTCGCCTTGCTGGTCTACACCTCAGCCTGGCTGAAGCACTACGAGCCGGCGGCGTTTTGCGCAGCGCTCATCAACAGCCAGCCGATGGGATTCTATGCGCCGGCACAATTGGTGCGCGATGCGCGCGGACACGGTGTGGGAGTGCGTACCGTGGACGTGACCATCAGTGCGTCGGATTGCACGCTGGAACGGCGTGAGGATGGCCGACCGGCGTTGCGCCTGGGGTTGCGTCTGGTGAAGCATCTTTCGCAAGAGGGCGCCGCGCGGCTTCTGGCCGCACGGGCCGTGCGCGCCTTCGACAATATTGCCGATATGGCCGAGCGCGCAGCTCTCGATCGACGCGATCTTGAAGCATTGGCCGCTGCGGATGCCTTGGCGAAATTAAGCGGGCATCGGCATCGCGCGGTATGGCAGGTCACGGGTGTGGAGCGCGCGCTGCCTTTGCTGCCTGCGGCAACCACGGTGGATGAAGGCATTCCGCTGCTGCGCGCACCGCGCGAGGGTCAGGATATTGTGGCCGACTACGGCAGCTTGGGACTGACGCTGCGCCGCCATCCTCTGGCGCTGTTGCGCGACAAGCTGCAACGCCGCGGCATCGTGCCCACGCAGGAATTGTGGGAACGGCCCAATGGCAAAATGGTGATTACCGCAGGCCTTGTCATCACGCGGCAGCGCCCCGGCAGCGCGGGAGGCGTGACTTTTGTCACGATGGAAGATGAAACCGGCTATGTGAATCTGATTGTCTGGAACCGTGTCGCCATCGAGCAGCGTGCCGCCTTGCTGGAATCGCGTCTGCTCGAGGTGCACGGCAAATTACAGCGTGAAGGCGATGTGCAGCATGTCATTGCACAGCGCCTCACGAATTTGTCCTCCATGCTCGGCGATCTCGTGGTGGCATCGCGCAACTTCCACTGACGCGCCGGCTCCCTCCCTAGACATCCAGCCCGATGGAGCGCATTAGTTCGATGCCATTGCTCTTGGTGACGATGCCGGGCCGCAACTTGAAGTCAAACGTGAGCTTACCGTCCACCAGTTCGTCCTGGAAGTGAACATTCTCGATGGTGCCCGGCTCGAGCCCGGCAATTTCCGTCAGGGCAAGATCGTGTGTGCTGATCAATCCGATCGAGCCTCGCTGGATCAAAGCGCGAATCAGTCCTTGCGCGCCGACGCGTCGATCCGCCGAATTCGTGCCTTGCAGCAATTCGTCCAGTAAAAATAACAGCGGCAGAGGGTTGGGCTCGAACAGCCGGCGCAGACGCGTGATCTCCGCATAAAACCGCGAGCTCCCCTCATGCAGCGAATCGTTGATGCGGATGCTGGCGCCGATCTGCAAAGGCGTCAGCTGCAGCGATATCGCGCGCACCGGCGCCCCGGCCATCGCCAGCACGGTGTTGATGCCGATCGTGCGCAATAGGGTGCTCTTGCCCGACATGTTCGAGCCGCTCACCAATAACACGCGCGTCCTACCCTCGATCGCAACGTCGTTGCAAACGCGAACCGCGGCGGGGATCAAGGGATGGCCCAATCCCGTTGCCTTGAACGCCGGCGCGCCATCGAGGAATTCGGGAAACGGATCCGCAACCTGCTCGTAGGAGTACTGGGCGAGAGACAGCAGGGCCTCAAACTCGCCCAGCACTTCGAGCCATGAATGGATCACTGCGCCGTGAATGCTGCGCCATTGCTCCGCCGCCAACGCGGTCTGCAGCGGGTACATCAGCAACAGCAAGAGGGGCGCCAGAATTGGGTTGCGGCGCGCTTCGACGAAATTGACGATGGTGGCGAGTTTGGAGAGGGCGCCCGACGCTTTCAGGTTGTGGGATGAGAGCTTATCTTGCAAGTCGATCAACGGCGCCGCCTCGAAGCGCTGGGCTTCGATACGATTCAACAGGACCGACAGACCCTTCAAGTCGTCGAACGCATTCTCAACCGTCGTGATGGCTTCGTGAATGGGTTTCCTCAAGAGATACCCGATCGCCGCCTCAATGAGGATGACCACGAGAAGGGGAGACAACAGGCCCCAAACGGCCCAAACGGCGATGGCGCCGACCGCAGTCCCGGCGAGCAGCGGCGCCATCCAGCGTATCCACGCGCTCTTGAGGCGGTTTGGCGCCCGTGCCCACGCATCAAGCGCCTCGGGATGCACGCCTACTTTTATTGATTCGCCGTCAATCGCCATGGACTCGCGAAAGTCCAGGCGGGCGCGAAGATCGACGATGCTCGCTTGGCGAGCGCGTATCTCGCTCAAGGGCGCCGGGGCGAGAAGCCATTGCGCCAAGATGTTCTCTCCCAGCTGGGTTCGAGCCGCGCACAGCAGCTCATACAGACTGTCCTTGCCGAACAAATCCAGGTCGTCCCCATAAATATGGTGCGGGACATCGAAGCGCGCGCCGCTCGTGCCTTTGCCGCTCCATTGATCGTTGAGCCGATCAAGACCCGCTTGGTAATAATCCGCCGCGCGCCGTGCCTGGATGCGTCGATTGCGGACTCGCTGGTGATAAAACACTAAGGCGATGAATCCGAGAACAGGGATCGTTAGCCACAGTGCAGGAATCCTGGCGGGACCGAAGCACAGCCAGGCAATGATCAAAAATGAGGCGCCGATGCCAAGTCGCGTGCTCTCAATGCGTGCATTGATTGCGTCGAATCGCGCCACACGCGCACTGCGATCTGCCAGACGCGCCGAATATTGTTCTGTCGGTGACACAAAAAAGAGTGTGGCACATTTCTCGCAGCTTTTGCCTTGACGCGCGATTTGCGCCATGTGCACTATCACTTCACTTGCCGGAGTACCGATTGCCAAAGCGCGTCTTCAAGCCCAGCGAAACGGTTGATTTTGTTATCGTGGGATCGGGAGCCGCCGGTGGGGTCATCGCCCGTGAGTTATCGCAAGCGGGTTTTAGCGTTGTCGTTCTGGAGCAGGGACCGCGCTTAGGTCCCGGTGATTTCGAGCACGACGAACTCAAGTACAGCTATCAGAGCGGCATTACCAATGATCCGGCGCAGTGTCCCCAGACATTCAGGGTGGATGCCGGCGAGGTGGCGAAGCAACCGGCGCTGGGAAACTCGCTTGTCTATGCGCGCATCGTCGGCGGCAGCAGCAATCATTTCACCGCGAACTTTTGGCGCTTTCACGAAAACGATTTTCACGAGCGCAGCCTGCTCGGCGCCATGGCCGGGACGGGTTTTGCCGATTGGCCGATCACTTACCAGGAACTTGAGCCCTACTACACCAAAGTAGAATGGGAAGTGGGTGTGTCGGGGCTCGCCGACTCGAGTCCCTTTGATCCGCCGCGTACCAAGCCCTATCCCATGCCGCCGCTGCCGGTGAAGTCCTCCGGCGTGCTGCTGGAAAGGGGCGGGCGCAAATTGGGATTGCATCCGTTTCCCGCGCCGATGGCCATCGCATCGCAGCCGTATCGGGGTCGGCCCGGATGCGGGCACTGCGGCTTCTGCATCGGCTACGGTTGTGAGTTCATGGCGAAATCTTCGACGCTTTACACCATGATTCCTGAAGCGGAAGCCACCGGGCGGTGCGAGATACGGCCGCACAGCTACGTTTATCAGGTTGCCTTAGACAAGCGCGGACGGACCACGGGCGTGCATTACTTCGACCTGCACAAGCGCGATCAATTCCAGAAAGCCAAGGCCGTCGTGGTATCGGCGAACGGCGCCGAGACAGCGCGTCTGTTGCTCAATTCCTCGAACGATCATTTCCCGCAGGGCCTGGCCAACTCGAGCGGTCTGGTCGGCAAATACTTGATGTTCAATCAAGGCTCTGGCGTGCACGCGCAGTTCGAGCATGAGCTCAACGAATACAAAAGCGTGCAGGTGACCCGGATCATCCATGATTTCTACGAGGCTGATCCCAAGCGGGGCTTCTATGGCGGAGGCGGCATCGATGCGCGCATGGGGGGACAGCCGCTGGGATGGGCTCTGGCGGGCGGCGGGGAGTTGCCGCGCTGGGGCGCGCAGTACAAGGAGCGACTGGAAGCATTTCCGCGTTCAATGCTGGCGGCCGGGCATTGCACCTCGCTCGCGATGGCAAGCAACAATGTCAGCATTGATCCCACGCTGAAAGATGCCTGGGGCATCCCGGCAATCCGCGTGACCTATAAGGATCATCCGGACGATCTCGCCATGGCTACGTTCTTGCAGGACCGCTGCGTTGAAATCATGCAGGCCGCGGGTGCGCAGAAAACCTATCGAGCGGCGCAGCGCCTGGCCCGCGGCGGAGTGCACCTGCTCGGCACGTGCCGGATGGGAAATGACCCTGCGACTTCGGTTGTCGATAAATATCACCGCACTCACGATGTACGGAACCTGTTCCTCTGCGACGGCTCGAGCTTTGTTACCTCGGGCCGCGGGCAGCCGACGATGACGATCCAAGCGCTCGCGTTTCGCGCTGCCGATCATATCGGCCAGTTCGCCCGACGCGGGGAGATCTAAGTGACCCCAAGGAGCAAGTGATGGACTCATCTGATCGACCCGAAAGCGGCAATTCGCGCCGCTCTTTTTTGCTGTCCAGCGGCGGCTGGCTAACGGGGGCTTGGATTGCCTCCCAATGGCCGGCCATCGCCGCCGCCGCGCATCACGCAGAGGCCATGCCTGCCGATTTATCGCCCACTCATTTTCAACTCCTGACTACAACCGATGCCGCCGATGTTGAAGCCATTTGTGCGCAAATCGTGCCGAGCGGTGCAACGCCGGGCGCGCGCGAGGCACACGCCGTTTATTTCGTCGACAAGTCGTTGTCGACCTACTTTGCCTCAATGGCGCCCGATTACCGCCTGGGCCTCACCGAGTTTCAGACCAAGTTTCGCGCCGTCGAACCGGTGAAAGCCTTCGCGGCGGTTGACGCCAGCAGCCAGGAAGCATTCCTCAAAACTGCCGACCGCACGCCCTTCTTTGAGACCACGCGCTTTCTCACCGTGCTCGGTATGTTCAGCTCGCCGAAGTACGGCGGCAATTATCAGGGCTCGGGTTGGAAGCTCATGGGATTTGTCGATCAGCACGCCTTTGCACCCCCGTTCGGCTATTACGACGCGCAGTACCAGGGTTTTGTGCCGTATTCGCAGGAACATGCGTGAACGCGCGCAAATTCAAAAACGACGAGATCGTGGATTTTGCGGTGGTGGGATCGGGCGCGGCCGGCGGCGTCATCGCGCGCGAGTTGTCCCAAGCGGGCTTCACGGTCCTGGTGTTCGAGCAGGGACCGCGGTGGACAGCCGCCGACTTTGAGCATGATGAACTGAAGTATTTCTTCCTGAACGGCATTACCAACGATCCGCAGCACAGCCCGCAGACCTTCCGCAAACTGCCTTCCGAAACCGCACGGCGGCCCTTTGGCAGCTTTCTCCCGGCAACCTACGCGCGTATCGTCGGCGGCAGCAGCACGCATTACACCGCGAATTTCTGGCGCTTCCATGAAATAGACTTCAACGAGCGCAGTGTCCTCGGCAGCATCCCCGGCACCGGCTTTGCCGATTGGCCGATCACTTACCAGGAACTCGAACCGTATTACACCAAGGTCGAGTGGGAAGTAGGTGTCTCCGGTCTTGCGTACGCCAGCCCTTTCGATCCGCCGCGCACCAAGCCGTATCCGATGCCGCCCTTGCCGGTCAAATCCTCGGGGGTGCTGCTGGAACTTGGCGCGCGAAAGCTGGGACTGCATCCTTTTCCTGCGCCCATGGCGATTGCCTCGCAGGCGTATCGCGGCCGCGGTCCCTGTGTGCATTGCGGATTTTGCATGGGATTTGGTTGTGAGGCGCGTGCGAAGTCCTCCGCTTTGTACACCTCCATCCCCGAAGCTGAGGCAACGGGCCAATGCGAAATTCGAGCGCTGAGCTATGTGTTTCGAGTCGAGACCAACGCGCAAGGACGCACGACGGGCGTTCATTACTTCGACGTCGATAAGCGACCGCATTTCCAGCGCGCGAAGGCTGTCGTGCTGTCGGCCAATGGCGCGGAAACAGCGCGTCTGCTGCTCAATTCGACCAGCAATCGGTTTCCGGACGGACTGGCCAACTCAAGTGGCTTGGTGGGCAAATACTTGATGTTCAACCAAGGATCCGGAGCCCAAGGGGTGTTCGAACACAATTTGAATGAGTACAAAAGCGTGCAGGTGACGCGAATCCTGCACGACTTCTACGACTCCGATCCGAAGCGGGGCTTCTACGGCGGAGGCGGCATCGATGCGCGCATCAATCCCCAGCCGGCCCTCTGGGCGCTGGCTTCCGGCGGCGATCTGCCTGAATGGGGCGCGGCGTTCAAGGCTCGGCTCGAGGCGTTTCCTCGCGCAATGGCCTCCACCGGGCATTGCACCTCGCTGCCGATGGCGGAAAACAGTCGATCCGAGCTTGAAGGACGCATGGGGCATCCCGGCCATCCGCGTCACGTACAAGGATCATCCCGACGATCTCGCGATGGCAAAATTTCTGCAGGATCGATCCTACGAAATCCTCGAAGCGGCCGGCGCGCAGAAGATTTGGCGGGATGCAATCGAGGAGAACACCGCGGGGGTCCATTTGTTGGGTACGGCTCGAATGGGAAATCATCCGACCAGCTCCGTGGTCGATAAATTTCACCGGACGCATGACGTGCCGAATCTATTCGTCTGCGACGGCTCGAGTTTCGTCACTTCCGGCCGAGGTCAGCCGACGATGACGATTCAGGCGCTCGCGTTTCGGGCCGCGGATCATATGGGGCAATTTGCCCGGCGCAATGAGATCTAGCCTGCCGGCTTACTGGCGGGTTTTCTTTTTCTTCCGGGCGCCTTTGCTCGATTCGCCGCTCTCGCCCGTCTCACCCATCTCTGCATCATCGGGATCACGGCCGCCAATTTCGTAGTCATCAAAATCGCTCATGAGCTCGGCGGTGCGGCGTTCTTCCATGACGCGCTCCAGGCGCCGCCAAGCCGGCTCGGCTCCCTTGGGGGCGCGGCGCCGTTGCGAATCGACGTCGCGCATAATGTGATCCACGTCGACATCATCGCCGCCGGGCGCTACGTCTTCGGCGTCCTCTTCCTCGAACTCTTCGGATTCGGGTTTCTCACTTGACACGCGCGCGTTATAAACGGAAACCCGGTTCCCGTGCAATACCCTAGAGCACAGTTGCCTATTTGACTAAGTCGTTGAGTTGGAATATTGGCAACAGGAGCGCAATCACGATGAACATGACGATGCCGCCCATGAATACCACCATGAGCGGCCCCAAGAGGTTGGTCATGTTGGACAGCAGGCCGTCCATTTCCCGTTCCTGGTTGGTGGCGGCTCGCTCGAGCATTTTTTCCAACTCGCCGCTGCTCTCGCCGCTGCTGATGAGGTGAATCATCATGGGCGGAAAGAGCTTACGCGCGGCCAAAGACCGACCGATGGGCGCGCCTTCCCGAACCCGCAGGGCCGCCTCTTCCACCGCCCGTTTCATCGGCAGGTTGGTCACCACTTCGGCGGAAATACGCAGCGCCTCGAGCACCGGCACGGCACTGGCGGTCAAAATGCTGAAAGTGCGCGAGAATCGGCCGGTATTGAGGCCGCGGATCAAGCGTCCGGCCACGGGCAGCCGGAGCAGAAACCGGTCGAACCGCAAGCGCGCCTCCGGGTTCTTGAGCCAGCGCAGAAACCCCCAAACCATGGCGCCGATGACGATGAGCGCATAAAACCAATAGTGGCGGATCAAATCGCTCATGCCGATGAGGATTTTGGTCGCTATCGGCAATTCCTGATTGCTCGACTGAAATACCGCGACCACCTGGGGAACGACATAGGCCAGCAAGAAGGACACGATGCCGAAGGAGAGCACCAAGAGAACAATGGGATAGACCAGGGCATTGCTGACTTGCTGGCCCATGACTTGGCGCGACTCGGTGTAATCCGAGAGCCGCTCGAGGACCTGATCCAGCTTGCCGGACTGCTCGCCGGCCGACACCGTGGCGCGATATATCTCCGGAAACGCCTGAGGGAAATCCCGCAGGCCATCGGCCAAGGGGTGACCTTCGACGACCTTGCTGCGTACGCCGAGCACAATGCGCTGAACGCGCGGCTTCTCGGTCTGTTCTGCGACGGCCTGCAGGGTCTCCTCGAGGGGTAGCCCGGAACGCAGCAGAGTCGCCAATTGACGCGTCAGCATGGCCAAATCCAAACTGGACAAGCCGCGCCGCAGGAAGCGCCGGCGGCGACTTTGCTTCAATTCTTGCGCCGCCGTCTCTTGGATATCCATCGGCAGCAATTGCTTGTCGCGCAATAGCTGCCTGACGTGTTTGGGCGTATCGCCCTCGATGAGGCCTTTGCGTTCGCGGCCTTGGGCGTCCAATGCCGTGTATTCGAACGCACCCATCAGGAGATTCTGTCCATCGCCAGCCTAGTCCTCGCGCGTAACGCGCAGGACTTCTTCTAAGGTCGTCTCACCCGCCATGACCTTGCGGCGGCCGTCGTCGCGGATGCCGGGGCTCGCCGTGCGCGCATAGCGCTCAAGATCCTGTTCGGACGCGCCGTCGTGAATCATGGTGCGCATATGATCATCGACCGAGATGAGCTCATAGATTCCCGTGCGCCCCCGATAACCGTTGCCAGGGTCGCTGCTCGGTCGGTACAGCTCTACGGGACTGCCGTTCGGATCGAGATTCAAAAGGCGGCGCTCATACTCGCCCGCCATGAACTTTTCGCGATTTGACGGGTTCAGTACCCGCACCAGACGCTGCGCCATGACGCCGATCAAGCTCGAGGAGAGCAGGAACGGCTCAATGCCCATGTCCCGCAGGCGCGTAACGGCACCGACGGCCGTGTTGGTGTGCAAGGTCGACAGCACCAAGTGTCCGGTCAAGCTCGCCTGCACCGCGATCTGCGCGGTTTCCAGGTCACGGATTTCGCCGACCATCACCACGTCGGGATCTTGGCGCAGAATTGCCCGCAGGCCGCGCGCAAAAGTCATTTCGACTTTGGTGTTCACCTGGGTTTGGCCGATGCCGTCGATGTAGTACTCGATGGGATCCTCGACCGTCATGATATTGCGCGTGTTGTCGTTGATGCGCTCGAGGCTGGCGTACAACGTGGTGGTTTTGCCGGAACCGGTAGGACCGGTCACCAAAATGATGCCGTGCGGTTTGTGGATGATTTCATCCATCGTTTCTTGGGTGCGGGGGTCCATCCCCAGCGAGGTCAGTTCGATTCTGCCGGCCTGCTTGTCGAGCAAGCGCAGCACGACGCGTTCGCCGTGCCCGGAGGGCAGGGTGGATACACGCACGTCCACCGCCCGCCCGGCAATGCGCAGCGAAATTCGCCCGTCTTGCGGCAGTCGGCGCTCGGCGATGTCGAGCTTCGACATGACTTTGATGCGCGAAACGACCAGCGGCGCGACGGCGCGCTTGGTTTGCAGGACTTCGCGCAGTACGCCATCGACGCGAAATCGGATGACGAGCCGGTTCTCATAGGGTTCGATGTGAATGTCCGAGGCGTTTTCTTTGACGGCCTGGGTCAAGAGCGCGTTGATCAAGCGGATGATGGGCGCTTCGTCGTCGCTTTCGAGCAGGTCAGAGGATTCGGGAATGTCCTCGGCTAGATGGGCCAGGTCCGTATTGTCATCCAGGCCTTCGAGCATCTGCATCGCGGCGCCCGAGCCCGCCTCGTATGCGGTACGCAGCATCGAATCGAAAGCCTCGACCGGTACGCGCAGCAGCTTCAAGGGAACGCCGACGAAGCGGCGCACCTCCGCCAGGCTCTGCGGCGTCACGCCGGGACGGCAAACCGTGTCAGCCACCCCGTCGGCGATGCCCCGCACCAAGACACCGTGGCGCTTGGCAAACGGAAACGACAGTTTGCGCGGCTGCCCGGGGTCTTGAAGTTCCGCGTTCACGGCGACGCGGGGGCGGGTGAGGGCGTGCTCGGCGCCGGCTGCGAACCGTCGGGCAAGGGCGTGGTGAACGTCTGCGGGTTAGGCGTCGCCCCCTGCGGGTTCGTCTGCGATGGCGGCGGGGCCGGCGGCAGCGCAATTCCAGATGGAATCGCGGGCACGGCGGGCTGTTTCTGGCCAGGCAGCAGCGTGATATGGCCGCCGTTCAAGGTTTGCTGACTGCGGCGCATCTCATTGTAAGCGGCCTCGCTGGTGCTCTCGGTGGCGTCCGCATCGCGCATGATCCGGGGCCGAATGAATACCACCAGATTCTTCTTCATCCGCGAGCCGCTGCGCGACTTGAATAGGTTGCCGATGATCGGAATGGCGCCCAATCCGGGCACGCGATCCTCGCTCTCCGTCACCGTATCCGACATCAGTCCGCCGAGGACGATGATGCCGCCGTCCTCAATCAGCACCGTGGTCTTGATCGAGCGTTTGTTGGTGGAAATATCGGCCGAATCGGTCAATTTCGCACCTGGAGAGGAGTCTTCCTGCTCAATTTTCAATTGAACCGAATTGCCCTCATTGATATGCGGCGTGACCTTCAAAATCGTGCCGACCTCTTCGCGTTGAATAGTCTGGAAAGGGCTCGTGGTGCCCGCAACGCTGGCCGTGGTACTGGAGAAGGATCCCGTGATGAGCGGAATCTCTTGCGTGACCTTCACTTCGGCCTCTTCATTGTTCATCGTGATCAACGAGGGCGTCGAGATGATGTTGCTGCTGCCGTCGCTGCGCAGCGCCTGGATCAGGGCGGCAAAACTCACGCCGCTGTTCACCACTCGACCGACCGCCACTGTGGCTCCGGTGCCGACGGTCGAGCTGCTGATGGTGGGTGTTGATACGACCCCTGGCACGGTCGTAGTGGTCGATGTGCCCTGGGTAAAGCCCAAGGCGGCCGCCGCCAGATCAACGATGCTGGTGCCGGTGCCGGGCAGGTTGATGATGCCCGCGGGTACGGTGCTGTTTCCTTGCCCGAAGAGCAGCCACTGCACGCCAAGATTTGAACTCTTGTTGACATCCACTTCAACGATGATGGCTTCCACCTGAACTTGCGCGCGCCGGATGTCGAGCTTGTCGATCACCCCCATCAGGGACCTCATGATCTTAGGAGGCGCCGTAATGATCAGCGCGTTGGTCGCGACATCTGCCCAAATCGTGACGCTGGCATCGACATTGGACGCGCCGCCCCCGGCCGCCGGATTTGCGGCCGGCGGGCCGCCTTGCGCTTTCGCCGAGGCGGTGGCTTGTCCTTTTAGCTTCTCGGAAATCTTCTCGGCGTCCGCGTAGCGCAAATAGCGCACCTGGACGTCGCCGCCCGACGCGGTGGGGGTGTCCATGTTGATGATCAAAGCCTTGAGCCTTAGGCGCGCCGATCGCTCGCCCGTCAACAGCACACTGTTGGTGCGATCGTCGGCGACGACCTTTGCGAGCGCGCCGCCTTCGGCTCCGGCGCCGGAACTGAGCGAATTGACCGTTCGCACCACATCGGCGGCGCCGGCATTGTGCAGGGGGATGACTTCAATGGGTTCATCGCCAGCCTCGTCCATGCGCTCGATGATCTTTACGACTCGGCTCACATTGCTGGCGCGATCCGAAATGATCAGCATGTTGCCGCCGGGGTAGGCAGCAAGATGGCCATAGGTCGGCACCAGGGGACGCAGCATCGGAACCAGCTGAGCCGCGCTCACGTTCTTCAGGGTGACGATTTGCGTCACGATTTCGTCCGACGAGGAGCTGACACTGTTGGGCAGGTCATTGGCCGGCAATTGCCGCAGATCAGTATTGGGCACGATCTTGATGACTTTGCCCGCCGGCACCGCAACATAGCCATATACCTGCAACACGGCCAAGAACGCTTCGTAAAAGGCCGCCGGAGACATTGGCGTCGCCGACAGCATGGTGACCTTGGCATTGACGCGCGGATCAATGATGAAGTTCTTGCCGGTCACTTCGGCCACGGCCTGGATGATTTGGCTTAAATCCGCGTCCTTGTAGTTCGGCGTGATCGTTGCGCCTTCCTGGGGCTTCGGCGGCGGCTGCGGCGCGGCACTCAGCGTTACTGATACGAGCAGACAGGTGAGCGCCAAGGCGGCAACTCGGCGCTTGAAATGAAATTCAGTCGACTTGGAGGTCATGGCTACTCGCATAGTGAACGGCTTCGACCGCCCTCGGCACTATTCGTTTGAAGTTTCATTGGGGTTATTTGGCGACGGGTTGGGCGGCGGCGCGCTGCCGTTGGGCGCGGTTCCGTTGGGAGCTGCGCCGTTGGGCCCAGGGCCGGCATTCGAATCGCCTTCGAGATCCTTGGTTGCCTGTGCTGCTACTTGCGCAATGTTCAACGTGATGTCCTGCCTCTGGCCACCGCGCTCGACGGTAACGGTGACATGATCCGAAGTCTGGATGGTATTGAAGACATCCTGACTACGCTGTGGGTCATCCAAGGGCGTGCCGTTGATCGCGGTAACCAAGTCTCCCGCCTTTAGACCCAGTTTGCTGAATATCGCGCGATTTCGACCTGGATAAGCACGAAAGCCTCTCAGTTTGCCCGCTGCGTTGTCGTATGAAGCCACGGTGCGCATGACCTGATCAAGAATATTGGGGTCTTGCTGCACCATTTTCCGAATGTTGTCGACCGCAGCTACGGTCCGCGGGTCGGCACCTGGAACTCGCCGGACCAGGGCCGCGCGGGAGGGCGGCACCTGACGCGGCAACACCAGTGTCTCCAGTGCGCCGCCACGATCCAGAATGACATGGTCCAGGTAGACCGAATGCAAGGCTGCGCCGCCGATGCGTTCACCCACCGAATAAACCTTCGAGGGGCCCCCGGCGTCGCTGATGATGGCGATTCCGTGCTTGGGATCCTGGGTTGCGATGGTTCCAGCCAACAACAGGTTGGCCGAGCTTTGCGGCGCGTTTCCCTCGTCCTGCGTGGCGGCGGGCGGCACGCCGAACAGATGCGCCGATACGACGGTCTGAATGTCCACGCCGGATCGTTGCGCGCGGGGCATTGCAGGGGCTAGAACCGGCTGGGGGACTTTCAGGGGTTTGGAGATCAACGGCAAGGCGATTTGCAGCAGTTGCAGCAAAATCAACGCGCCGAACACGAACGACACTAGTTTGGGCCCATTGGCTTGCAGCTTGGACAACCAATCGTTTGTGCGTGTGTCTAGCATCGGCCGCAATCATACGGGCTCTACGCTTGGACCCTCAAGCATTTGTTTTTACTTGTTAAAGTAAAGTGACAGTGATTGGCGACAGTGGACAGCATTAGGGTGTATGAAGGTGTTTGTTTTGATCCAGTTACCGGGTTTGGGTTCTATGTCTTGTAAACGGTCCAATCGCGCCCTATAAACTGATGACTCATGAGTGACATTGAACGCGGGCGGGATGGAACGAGCCTAATCGTCGAGGAAGCGGCGCCGAAGCTCAAAAGACCGCCCCTCTATCAAGTAGTTCTGATTAATGACGACTACACTCCTATGGAGTTCGTCGTCGACATCCTGCAGCGGTTCTTCGCGATGGACCGCACCAAAGCCACTCGGGTTATGCTGGAGGTGCACACCAAAGGCAAAGGCGTGTGCGGAGTCTTCACTTATGAAATCGCCGAGACCAAAGTGGCCCAAGTAATCGCGTACGCGCGACAACATCAGCATCCGCTGATGGCAACGCTAGAAGAGGCGTAATGTGCTAAGTCAAGAACTGGAATTTTGTTTGAATGATGCGTTCGCCGGCGCCCGCGAGGCGCGGCATGAATTCATGACCGTCGAGCATCTGCTGCTCGCGATCGTGGATACGCCGAAGGTCCGAGAGATATTGAAATCTTGCGGTGCCGATACGGCGAAGCTCAAGACCGAACTGAAACAATTCATCGACCAAACCACGCCGCGGCTGCCCGTGGGCGAGGACCGGGACGTGCAGCCCACGCTGGGGTTTCAACGGGTCCTGCAACGCGCAGTGTTTCATGTGCAGTCGAGCGGCAAGAAAGAAGTCACCGTGGCCAATGTGCTGGTGGCGATCTTCAGCGAAAAGCAATCGCATGCGGCCTACTTGCTGAGCATGCAGGACGTGTCGCGGCTCGATGTCGTGAATTTCATTGCGCACGGACTGTCGAAGGCCGGAGGCGAGGAGCGCAGCGAACGGGACGATGGCGCGGCCTCGCCTGATGCCGAGCGCGAAGGCGACGGCGGCGGCAATGCCCTGGAGAAATATGCGACGAATCTGAACGAGTCGGCGCGCAAGGGTAAGATCGATCCTTTGATCGGACGCAAGCTCGAGGTCGAGCGCACCATTGAGATTCTGTGTCGCCGGCGCAAAAACAATCCGCTGTACGTGGGCGAGGCCGGTGTCGGCAAGACCGCGATTGCGGAAGGCTTGGCGCGCATGATCGTCGAGAACCAAGTGCCCGACGTGCTGCTCGATGCCACGATTTACTCGCTCGATATGGGTTCGCTGGTGGCCGGCACCAAGTATCGCGGCGATTTCGAGAAGCGCTTGAAAGCCGTACTGGCCGAGGTGAAGAAGCAACCCGGCGCGATTCTATTCATCGATGAAATTCACACGGTCATCGGCGCCGGTGCGGCCTCCGGCGGCGTGATGGATGCCTCGAATTTAATCAAGCCCGCGCTCAACAACGGCGAATTGCGCTGCATCGGCTCGACCACGTACAACGAGTATCGAGGGATATTCGAGAAAGATCACGCCCTGGCGCGGCGCTTCCAGAAAATCGACATCACGGAACCCTCCGTGCAGGACACGGTAGATATTCTGCGCGGGCTGAAGTCGCGCTACGAAGAGCATCACGGCATCAAGTACGAGGACGATGCGTTGCGCGCGGCCGCGGAATTGGCGGCGCGGCACATCAACGATCGGCATATGCCCGACAAGGCAATCGACGTGGTGGATGAAGCGGGCGCGAACCTGCGACTGCAGCCGGTGGAGAAGCGCGCGCCGTCGGTCACCGTGACGCAAATCGAAAATGTCGTGGCACGCATCGCGCGTATTCCGCCGAAAAATGTATCGATGTCGGATCGTGATGTGCTGAAGAACTTGGAACGCAACTTGAAGCTGACGATTTTCGGCCAGGACCGCGCGATCGAGGCGTTGGCGGCCGCCATCAAGATGTCGCGCTCCGGCCTGGGCGATCAGCGCAAGCCCGTGGGTTCCTTTCTGTTCTCTGGCCCGACGGGCGTCGGTAAGACCGAGGTGACGCGGCAGCTGGCCATTGCCATGGGCGTGGAATTCGTCCGCTTTGACATGTCGGAATACATGGAGCGGCACACCGTCTCGCGCCTCATCGGCGCGCCGCCGGGCTACGTGGGGTTTGACCAGGGTGGGTTGCTCACCGAAGCCATCGCCAAACATCCGCACTGCGTGCTGCTACTCGATGAAATCGAGAAGGCGCATCCCGATGTCTTCAATCTGCTGCTGCAGGTCATGGATCATGGCACGCTGACGGACAACAACGGCCGCAAGGCCGACTTCCGTCACGTGATAATCGTCATGACCACCAACGCGGGAGCATTCGAAATGAGCCGGCCGAGCATTGGGTTCACCCAGATAGACTCGGGTGCGGACGGCATGGAAGCGATCCGCCGCTTGTTTTCGCCCGAATTTCGCAATCGTCTGGATGCCGTCATTCAATTCGGCAGTCTGGATCAGGACACCATCGAGCGCGTGGTCGACAAAATCCTGGTCGAGGCCGAGGCGCAGTTGGAGCAAAAGGGCGTTTCGATTTCGGTCGACGAGCCCGCACGGCGCTGGATCGCAAAACGCGGCTACGATCCAAAGATGGGCGCACGGCCGATGGCACGCATCATTCAGGAATTCATCAAGCGTCCGCTGGCCGAGGAACTGTTATTCGGCAAGCTGGTGAATGGTGGTCATGTCGAGGTTTCTTTGAGCGAGGACGGCGAGAAGCTCAAGCTCGTCACACGGGGCGCCGATCAGCCCGCGCTGCTGTCGCACGAAGGCAGCGGGCATATCAAGGACTCCGCTACTTAAGGCGCTTCGCGCCACCTTTAAACGGGGTCGATGCGACCCCGTCCTTGAAAAGCTAGAAAGCCGGAGGCCCCGTGCCCTATCGGCCGCGGTAGACGATACGACCCTTGGTCAGGTCGTAAGGTGTCATTTCAACCGTGACTTGATCGCCGGTGAGAATGCGGATGTAGTTTTTGCGCATCTTGCCTGAGATATGCGCGGTAACCACATGGCCAGTCTTGAGTTTGACGCGAAATGTCGTATTGGGCAGAGTCTCGACGACTTCGCCCTCGAATTGAATAGCCTCTTCTTTTGACATGCGTCCTTGTGGTATGCGTGAAACCGGGCGCATTGTGCATAAAGCACTTAGTTAATGCAATTTACTCGGTTGAAACGACCCACTTGAGGGTAGGCTCGCGCTTCGCGTACTGCCGCAGCAACGCCACGAACTGGCTGCGCGTGACCTCGCGGGCGCCCAAGCCCGCCAAGTGCTTACTGGCCACCTGGCAGTCGATTACTTTGATGTCGCGCGCGCGACACTCATCGACCAAACGCGCCAATGCCACCTTGGAGGCATCGCGTTCCAGGCTGAACATCGACTCGCCGAAGAAAACTTGTCCCAGTTGGATTCCATAGAGGCCCCCAACCAGCTGCGCATCGCGGTAGGTCTCGACGGAGTGTCCGAATCCCAGCTCGTGCAGCCGATCGTAGGAGTCGATCATCTCCGCGTTCAGCCAGGTATCAGGACCTGAACGGCGGGGCGCGGCACAGCCGCGGATCGTGGCGCCGAAGGCTTGATCGACGCGCGTATGGAAAGGGCCGTGCCGCAAGGTCTTGGCCAAACTGCGCGAGCATTTGAATTCATCCGGAAACAGCACCATGCGCGGATCAGGCGACCACCAGAGGATGGGTTGTTGTGCGGAATACCAGGGAAACACGCCGCGTTCGTAGGCCGCGAGCAGGCGTGTGGGGCTCAAGTCCCCGCCCGCGGCGAGCAGCCCCGGCGGTTCGCGCAGCGCCTGATCCAAGGGCGGGAACCAGTTCGGATCCGCCTGTTCGCCCAGCCACACCAGCCGGCTCAGAGCCGCAGCTCCTCATCCGGCGCCCTATGATAGGGCACGTGGCTCTGCACCGCCGCGGCGTAATGGTCGACGCCGCGCGCCTCGCGCTGTGCGTAATCGCGGATGGCCGCGGCAAAGCGCGAATCGGCAATGTAGTGCGCAGAGTGCGTCAGCGTCGGAACGAAGCCTCGCGGCACTTTGTGCTCGCCCTGAGTTCCGGGCTCGAAACGCTGTAGCCGCTTCTCGATGCAATATTCGATGCCCTGGTAGTAGCAGGCTTCGAAATGCAAGCTATGAAAATTGCCGCCGGCGCCCCAATAGCGGCCGTACAAAGCTTCGCTACCGACAAAGAAGATGGCGACGGCGATGGGCTCAGCGCCAATTCGCGCCACCTTGAGCATCAGTTCATTGGGCATGGCAGCGGCAATGCGCTTGAAGAAATCGAGATTAAGATACGGCTCGTGACCGTGTCGGTGAAAGGTGTCGGCGTAGAAGCTGTAAACCGTCCGCCACAAGGAAGCGTTCATGTCCCCGCCATGCAGCGTGTCGAATTCAATGCCGGCTTCGGCGACTCGACGGCGCTCGCGCTTCGCCTTCTTGCGCTTCTCCGCCGTAAAGGTGGCGAGAAAGCTTTCGAATGAATCGTAGCCGTGGTTGAACCAGTGAAATTGGCAGTCGCGTCGCAGTATCAGCCCGGCGCGATCGAGATCGGCTGCGGTGTCTTCGGTGGGAAATAGTACATGCCAGGAGGACATGCGCTCCTCTCGGGCATGCTCAAGGGTGGCGCGAACGAGAATCTTGGTCGTGGCCTTGGCGTCGGCCTGAGAACTCAACAGGAGACGCGGACCGGAAACAGGCGTGAAGGGCACCGCCGTCAGCAGCTTGGGGTAGTAGCGCAGGCCTTGCTGCGCATAGGCACCTGCCCAGGAGAAATCGAAAACGAATTCGCCGCGAGAATGCGATTTGCGGAACAGAGGCATCGCGGCCGCGAGCGCTCCTGCGGAGTCTTCAATAACGAGGTGCTTGGGTTCCCAGCCGGTGCGCGGCGCGGCGCAGCCGGATTCTTCCAGCGCCAAGAGAAATTCGTGCCGCAAAAAGGGTTGTGCGCCGCCGGCCAGCGCATTCCAGCGCTGCGCATCAATCTGCGCAATGCTGTCGAGGAATCGCGCCGGCCGAAGCGTCACGCGTGGGCAGCGCGCGGTTCGGCGTGGGTCTCGGCTTCAATTCGCTCAAGGTATTTGTCGGCATCGAGCGCCGCCATGCAGCCGGTACCAGCCGAGGTAACGGCCTGACGGTAAACGTGATCGGCCACATCGCCCGCGGCGAAAACTCCCGCCACGCTGGTTCCGGTCGCACCGCCCTCGCTGCCGCCCTTGACCACGATGTAGCCGCCGCGCATTTCAAGTTGCTGATCGAACAGCTGGGTGTTGGGGACATGCCCGACGGCAATAAAAACGCCGTCGACGTTGATTGATCGGGTGGCAGTTCCGCCCGCGGCACGCATGCGCACGCCGGTTACGCCGGAGTCGTCGCCCAGGATTTCATCGATGGTGTGATTCCAAACAATGTTGGCCTTGCCCGACGACGCCAATGCAAACAAGCGGTCCTGCAAAATTCTCTCGGCACGCAATTTATCGCGCCGATGCACGAGCGTCACATGCGATGCGATGTTGCTGAGGTACAAAGCTTCCTCGACCGCCGTATTCCCGCCGCCCACCACCGCAACCGCCTTGCCGCGGTAGAAAAAACCATCGCAGGTGGCGCAGGCCGACACACCCTTGCCGCGAAAAGTCTCCTCGGACGGCAGCCCCAAATATTGGGCCGAGGCGCCGGTGGCGATGATTAACGCATCGCAGCTGTACTCGCCGTTATCGCCGGCGAGGCGGAAGGGGCGGTGACGCAAATCGACCTTGTTGATATGGTCCGGGACGATCTCAGTCTTGAATCGTTCTGCGTGGGCTCGCATGCGTTCCATGAGCGCAGGGCCTTGCAGATGCTCGACATCGCCCGGCCAATTGTCCACATCGGTCGTAGTCATGAGCTGTCCGCCTTGCTCCAAGCCGGTGATGAGCAAGGGATTTCGATTCGCGCGGGCCGCATAGACAGCCGCGGTGTAGCCTGCAGGACCAGAGCCGAGGATGAGGAGACGACTGTGCCTGACAACGCTCATGTATAATTTGCCTCTCGTCTTGAAATGTCGCTGGACTTACAGATCCGGCGATGGCTTAAGGTTAACTGACCCATGGTAAGTAAATCTGTGGGCGGGAGCCACTTCCAACAAGTCTGCACAGCGCTTGCGCCTTCGAAGTTGTTGCATCTGCTTTGACAGGTTACTATTACATATTATTCAACCAGTTAAGAAGTAATTATCATCAAAGCTCTAGATATTGCCGAAGCTTCTGGGGCCAAGAAGCCCAAGCAGCGGACGAAACTGTCGGCCGCGGTGTCGCGTTCTTTGCGCGAGGGTACGCTGTGGGTCTTGGGTGCGCTGGCGCTGCTCCTGTTGCTGGCGCTCTTCTCCTACCACCCACTCGATCCGGGCTTCTCCGACACCGGCGAGCCTGGCCCGGTCGGAAATTGGATCGGCCCTGTGGGTGCATGGCTCGCGGGATTTTTCCTGTTTCTATTTGGCCGTCCGGCGTATCTGTTTCCCGTAATGCTGGCCTATGCCGGCTGGCTGGTGCACAAGGATCAATCGCTGCCGGAAATGCGCTCGCGCATCAACACCTTGCTGCGGGCCCTTGGATTCGTTCTCACATTGATCACCAGTTGCGGTCTCGCCTCCTTGCATTGGAGCCCTGTGGGGTTGCCAAACAGCGCCGGCGGCGTGCTGGGCGAACTGGCGGGCAAGGGTAGCGCCCAGGGCTTGAGCTTTCTCGGCGCCACCCTGCTGCTGCTGGGATTGTGGTTGGCCGGCGTCGCACTATTCGTGGGCCTTTCCTGGTTTGAGGTGATGGATAGGCTCGGCGCTGCAGTGCTCAAGGCCATTGAGTGGATTCGCAGCCGCATGGAGCAACGGCGCGAACTCGCCTCTGGGCAGTTGCGCAAGCAGGCGCGCCAGGAGGTAGTGCGCGAAGAGCAGAAGAAAGTCGGAATCCGACCGCCGCCGAGAATTGAAGCGCCAGCCCCGTTGCCGCAAAAAAGCGATCGCGTCGAACGCGAGCGCCAAGTGCCGCTGTTCGATGCACCCAAATCCAGCGAATTGCCGGCGCTGTCGCTGCTCGACGAGCCGGGTACGCGCGAGCACTCCTATTCCGAGGAGGCGTTGGAGGCCATGTCGCGGCTGGTGGAAATCAAATTGCGGGACTTTGGCATCGAGGTTGAGGTCGTGGCGGTGCAGCCGGGTCCAGTCATTACCCGATTCGAATTGCGTCCGGCG
>Ga0302325_10003032_pt1 | contig 40027 bp, 39 predicted proteins | sample Palsa_T0_2_FD_201948 | JGI IMG/M metagenome (GOLD analysis project Ga0302325, IMG submission 201948) | Peat permafrost microbial communities from Stordalen Mire near Abisko, Sweden - Palsa_T0_2 | ecosystem: Environmental > Terrestrial > Soil > Palsa > Peat permafrost | place: Sweden: Abisko...
GTGGTCCGTTTCCGGCGTCGAAGTGGCGCCGTCGGTTATGGAATCGCCAAAGGCCACGATCAACCCAGCCTTCTCTGGCGCGAGGACATCGATCGCCGACAGCCAGAACCAGGATTGCCGCGTGGTTGCATCTGCAATGGAGGGAGCGCCCGAAAAATCGCCTTCTTTTGAAATGTACGTATTGTGCAGGCCCGTCAGATGCGTGGTGGGCGCGGGCGCGTCTCCGGGAACATAGACGCTGACCGCGACGTCCGCTAACTTCGGGACTTCCAGATCCACCGGATCGCTCGCAATATCGGCGCCCGCCGGAATGGTGAACGACGGTTTGCCGCTGAAGGTGAGCGCGCGGTCCGATCCCGCCACAATCGCCGACTCCTTGTCGCGCAGGGCAATGTGTGCGGCGCCAATCCGCAGCGGCGCGGAACCGAACGAATTCGACAAGTGAACCACCACCCGGCGGCCGCCGATGCTGGTGCGCGCGATCATCCGCACCGTCTGATTGTTGAAGGCAGGCGGCGCGGGGAAAATGGGAGGCGGGTTGGGCGTTGCCGAATTCGGCGCGCTCGGAGCAGCCGCGGGCCTCGGCACCGGAAAGTTCATTCGCGGAGCCTGCGGAGAAGCGGCCCAGGTTGCGACCCAATGATCCTCGGCGAACATGGCCGGAACCAGCCCGGCTACCAGAAGTCCCACTCTAAAAACTTTGTTCATAGATAACCCTCCCACGTACTTTACATCAATCTCCGGAGCGCGCCGAAGCCACCGGCACCAGGCGCCCATCCCGGATATGATAATCCGCGCCGCGCCACCGAATGCTGTTGCGTCCGAAACTGGTCAGCCAAATGGCAAACGCTACCGCGTCCCAAACCGGAATGAGCAGCATTTGTTTCCACAAGCCTGGCTGGCGCAATCCATGTATCCCGATGATCCAGGTCATGGCTACGCGCAACGCCATGTAGACGCCTAAATAGCCTAGCGCGGCCGCTGTCGAAGGATGCACTGCCACAGCCACCAGCGACCAGGGCAGACCTTGCGTCAGCAACAAACCCAAATGGCCCCAAGGGCGCATGTGGCGCATCACAACGATCCATCGCAAGCGTTTATGCAGAAGGTCGCTGAGTGACCCGTAATCGCAAACAGTCTCGATGGAGTAGCGCAGCAACACGACCTCGAAGCCTTGTTCGGCGATCAACCGGCCCACCAATAGATCGTCGGCGGGACGGTTCTCCAACTCGGCGTAACCGCCGAATCCGGCCAGGCGCTCGCGGGTAGTGGCGATGGTCGGCCCCAGTGCGAATTTCACGCCGTCCAATTGCCAGGCCACCAAAATGCCGGCATAGAAATCCGACATCATCCCGACACTCTGCAAACGGTCGGTGAAGGTCGTGAGCTCGGTGGGAACGTAGAAACAGGTTACTGCGCCCACCTTGGGATCCCGCAGGCGCGCGACGATCTGTCGCAGATAATCCGGACGCACTCGCACGTCGCTGTCGCTGATGACAATTGTTTCATGCGCGGCGTCATTCACCAGGCGCGCGAGCTTAGCGACCTTGTCGTTAGTGGCAACACGCCCCGAACCGTACAGCACACGAATGCGGCATTGGGGAAACTCGACCGTAAGATCTCGCAAGACCGCCAGCACCGCCTCATCGTCGGGATCGACGCAGAAAACGATTTCGTACTCCGCATAATCCAAGCGGCAGAAGCTGGCCAGGTTTTCCCGAGCGTCCGGATCCAGTCCGCGAATTGGCTTCAGAATGCTCACCGGCGGCGTAAACGAGGCGTCCGGCCCGGCCACCGGCTGCCGGAAATATCTCCACGAACTGTAGATCGCGATGCAATAGTAAATGAATGGTATAGCCGCAACGGCCAGGAACAGATCGCTCACGTGCGGCATATCTCTAGGCTACTGGACGCCCGGATGGTTCGTCAGCAGAAGTTTCCCTCCGCTCCGCGCCACCACGCTGAGCACTCTGGGATCCACCAATTTCCTCAAGCGTTCGACTGATTCCTCCTTAATCACCAGATAGTAGCGCTGCGGCTCCAGCCACAATGTTTTCCATTGCCCGTCATCGATAAATACATTCGGCGCGCCCGGCGCGTAAGAACCATAGACCAGGTTATTGAAACGCCCATTCAGCAATAGTGCATCCCGATTGGTGTAGAAGAACACCGACGAGAACCAATAGTAGTGATGATCCACGATCAACTTTCCAGAAGGGGACCGAAGCAAAGCTTCCGCCAGCGGCCGCGAGGAAAGAAACGGGTCGAACGCGGCCATGGCGATCCGAGCGGCCTGAAAGAACAGGATCGCCATGAGTGAAATAGCGAGGAACGCACGTTGTCCATTCGCGCGCAGCGTGCCTGCCGCTCCTACCAGAAACGCAGCCGCGGCTACCAGCAGCGGCATCCGGAGGTAGGCGAACGACGCGATGGTCAGGTCTTCCATGTGACCGAGCGATAGCTTGTAGGCGCCCGGATTGGAGCTGAGCGCCTGGGAAATATCTCCGGGAGTGGGGAGGTTCCAGGCTAGAAAATACAACGCCAGCACCGTCGCCGCCGCGGCAATAAATATTCCACACAGTACGCGTGTCCCGTACCGGACCCAATCCCCGCCCGCGGCCATCGCCGACCCCAGCAGGAGCGCCAGCGCCGGATAACAAGGCATCGAATAATATTCCTGCGTGGTCGAAAAAGCGAAGAATACCAGGATAAAACCGACCCAGCACAGAGCCAGCAAACGTGCCTTGCCAGCGCGGTCTAGTGGTTTGTAGCCTAGCTTCACCAGCGCGGGGAGAAAGGCGCTCCAGGGAAACAGCCACAGCAGATGGAACAGCCAGAAGTACAGGCGCGGCACCGTATCGTAGTCGCGCGGGTAGCGCAGATTCAAAAACCGCAGCAATTGCTCGTTAATGAAATAAAACCACAGAAATCCGTGATATTCCCCCGCGGCGCTGTGCATGGTGAAATCGAAATAGGGTGGATTTCTCAGCGCCGCCAGGATGTGCCAGGGCGCCGCGACCGCCAACGCCACAAGAAGACCGCTCCAGGGATGCAGGGCTCTCCACACCTTCGCTTGAAACAACTGTCCGGTGACGCCGAGATAGAGGAGCGCCGAGGCGATCGGGAACACCACGCCGACCAGGCTCTTGAACAACAAGCTGGTTCCCAAACTTGCTGCCAACACCAGCGCCCACCAACGCTGCCTCGGCTCACTCTCATCGATCGCGCGCAAGAACGCCCACATCGAAAGCGCGATGCTCGCCGTCAGCATCACGTCAGGGATGAGTATGCGGGTAAAGAGAAAGAGCCCGAAGCAAGTGGATATGCATAGACCCGCGTAGAATCCGGCTTTGCGGCCGAACGCCCAGGTGCCAAACGCGGTGGTCAGCCAGGCCAGCGCGATGGCTGCCAGAACCATGGGAATGCGCGCGGCCCAATCCGTGGCGCCGAAAACTTTGAACGATCCAGCAATCAGCCAGTAGATCAACGGAGCTTTTTCGAGATACGGGATTCCGTCCAGCCGCGCCGTGACGAAATCGCCGGACGTGAGCATATTGCGCGCGATTTGCGCCTGCACTGCGTCCACGTCGTCCATCAGGGACGGAGGTGAAATCATGCAGCCCGCATAAACGGCGGCGGCAACCAGCACCACGATCAGGCTGTAGAAATGAAAACTTTTTCCATCGCCTGGCGCGCCGACCCCGCCGGCGTCCTGGTCTGGATTCCCCATTTTTTCATCCAAAAGAACAAAGTCATCAATCCCCACAGGTGATATCCCAGGTTGGCTCGCCGGTCGAGATGCTCTCGCACATCAGCTTCGATTTTTGAGATCCGAAAGAAGTCGCTATGTTCCGCGGATGCGAATGCCACGGCTTCCTGGAGCAAAGGCTGCAGCGGGCCGCGAAACCAGTCGTGCGTAGGAATGTCAAAACCAATTTTCTTCCTGTTGAGGATGGCCGGAGATAATTTCCCGCGCATCAGGTTTCGCAAAATCACTTTTTGGCGGGAACCTTGGATTTTCATCCCGGCCGGTAACGAGGCGGCGAATTCCACAATGCGATGATCCAGGAACGGCGGACGCACTTCCACGGCATGGGCCATGCTGGTGTGATCCACCTTGGTCAGGATATTGTCCGAAAGAAAATATTGCTGATCGAAGCGCAGATAAGCCGGCAGGTTATCGCCATCCCGCGTCAACTGGCGCAGAACCGAATCGAGCGCCGGAGGCAGCGTGGGCTGAACCAGCGAGCGCTTTTCGGTGTCGTCAAACGTTCCGCTCCAATGCACGTGCGCGCGCGCCGGCGGCATCAGACAGCCCTTCAAGAACCGTTTCAGCTTATATTCGAATCCGATTTTATCGTTCGAAACAGGCCAGATCTCGGCCATCGCCAGCATCGCGCGCAGCACGGAAGGAGGCAGTCGTCGAGCGTTCCGCGCAAGCAGGCTGGCGCGTTGCATGAGATATCCACCGAACAATTCGTCCGCGCCTTCTCCACTGAGCGCCACCGTCGCGCCGGCTTTGGTGAGCCGGGAAAGAAACCACACCGGCAGCGCGCCTGAATCCGCGTTCGGCTCATCGCAATAATAAGCCAGTTCGCTAATTGCGCCCGGCAAATCCTGCTCCAGATTGAGATCGAGCTCCGTATGATCGGTGCCGTAGAAATCCGCCACTTGACGCGCATAATTCGCTTCGTCAAAACTGCGTCCGCGAAAGGTGATGGAAAACGTCTTGAGAGGCGATGCTGACGCTTCAGCCGCGTAATGCACCAGGCTGGACGAGTCCAGGCCGCCGCTCAGCCAGACACCCAACGGCACCTCGGACACCAGGTGCTCTTGGACGGATTGCTTCAAAAGCCGGTCCAGCTCCGCTTCCGCGTCCTCGGGTGTCCACTTCTCTTCCCGGCCTTGCGGCAAGCTCCAGTAGGCCCCGGTTCGGATGGCGCCCCGCCTCCACTCCATCCAGTGACCGGGCAGCAGCTTCTCGATGCCCTCCACCAGGGTCCATGGCGCTGGCACATAGTTCAACGATAGATAGCAATCCAGGCCATCCCGGCTCAACCAGCGCTCGATTTCGGGATGAATCAGGATCGCTTTCAGCTCCGAGCCGAAGTACAGGTCATCACCCTGGCGCGAGATATAGAGCGGTTTGATGCCCATGCGATCGCGAGCCAGCACCAGCCTGCGATCTCGCTCCTGCCACAGTGCCACCGCGAACATCCCGCGCAGCCGCGCGAAACATTCCGTGTCCCACTCGAGGAACGCATGGAGGACCGTTTCGGTGTCGCTGTGGGTGCGGAAGCGATGTCCGCGCTGTTCCAGTTCCCGGCGCAATTCCAGGTGATTGTAGATCTCGCCGTTGAATACGATGACGGTGTCGTCATCGCCTGAGAAGATCGGCTGATCGCCGCCCTCAATGTCGATAATTTTTAGGCGCGCCGCGCCCAGCGACACGGCTTCGGATTCAAACACGCCTTGCTGATTCGGGCCGCGATGAACGATGCTCTCAACCGCATCCTGGATGCGGCCGGGCATCGCCGCGCGACGTCCGTGCGTAAATCCCGCTATGCCGCACAAATCAGCAGTATCCCCCCATCAGTAGGTTACCCCTGACACCGAGGCGGTCACACTCGACTGACGGGAGCGCTGGTTGCTTGACTTACGCCACTGGACCTGAGGCATGAACAGCGCAGTGTCGATTCGGTCCTGATAACGGATGGCGATGTTCATGAGAGAATCCAGCAGCGAGTCGGAGAGGAAATGCGGCTGAAGACCAAGGTCGATCAGCTTGGAGTGCTTGGCATTGTAGTAGTGCTCTTCGGATTCAACGCGCGGCGCCGGAAGGTGCTCGATCGTGACGCGCATGCCCAGCTTCCAGGCCGCCGCCTGAACCATTTCCGCGAGTTGGAGCACTGAAAATTGCTCCGTGAACTGGTTAAAGACCCGGCACTCGCCCCGATTCGCTGGATTCAGGCAGGCGATCTCAATGCAGCGAACGGTGTCGCGGATGTCCAGGAAACCGCGCGTCTGCCCACCTTTTCCATACACGGTCAAAGGATGTCCCGCCGCGGCCTGGATGCAGAAACGGTTCAACACCGTTCCGAAAACGTCGTCGTAATCGAAACGGTTGATCAGCGCTTCGTCCAACACCACTTCGTCCGTCACCGTGCCGTACACCACCCCCTGATTCAGATCCGTGGCGCGCAGCCCCCAGATCTTGCAGGCGAACATCATGTTGTGGCTGTCATGAACCTTCGAGAGGTGATAAAACGAACCCGGCTGTTTCGGATAAGGCAGCAAGTCCGAACGCCCGTTATGCTCGATGCGAATGTAGCCCTCTTCGATATCGATATTCGGCGTGCCATACTCGCCCATCGTTCCGAGCTTCACTAAGTGACAATCGGGCCGCAGCTCCTGGAGAGCAAAAAGAAGATTGAGAGTTCCGACGACATTGTTCACTTGCGTGAAAACCGCATGTTTGCGGTCAATCATGGAATACGGCGCCGAGCGCTGTTCGGCAAAGTGAACCACCGCTTCCGGCTGGAAGCTCTCGATCACACCCGCCAGGAAATCATAGTCGTTGACGTCGCCCGGGAACAGCTCAATCGACTTTCCCGAGAGCTGTTGCCATACCCGCAGCCGATCCGCCAGCGGTTGAATCGGCGTCAGGCTCTGAGCGCCGAGCTCGAAATCCCACTGCCGGCGCACGAAATTATCCACGATTGCGACCGCGTGGCCCTGGCCGGACAAATAGAGCGCCGTGGCCCAGCCACAATAACCGTCACCGCCTAGAACACAAATTTTCATTTGGTTGTTACCAAACGATTATCCTAGCAGGATCGGGCGTACAATTACACTAAACCAGGATTGCGGGGCATTGTTTTTGTAGCCCCACCGCTCGATGCGCTAAACTCCATTATGGTCCGCTCGGCGCTCTCGTTATTTTGTTGCCTGGTGTCTTGCACCGCCGCTTTTGCCCAGCCAGGCGCCAGCGAGGCAGGCATTCCCGTCACCGATCCGCTGGTCATCGCAAAATGTGGAGCCTGCCACACCGTCGACCAGCAAGGCAACATGCAGCGCATTTCCTGGGAGCGTACTACGCCCGAAGGCTGGCAGGAAGCGTTGAAGCGAATGATTCTGTCGGATGGCGTGACGCTCGCTCCGCCGGAGGCGCGCTCCATCGTGAAGTACCTCAGCGCGTCCCATGGACTGGCGCCGGAGGAAGCCAAGCCGATCATGTACGATGCGGAGCGGCGCATTCACCACGAGACCAACATTCCGAACGATCACGTGGACCACGCCTGCGCCCGCTGTCACAATTTTGCCCATGCGCTGGCGTGGCGGCGTTCGCCCGACGAGTGGAAGCAGCTGGCCGATATGCATGCCTCGCGCCTCAAGCTTTCGCCGGATGCCGAGGCCATCGCATTTCTTTCGAAGGCCGCGCCGCTTCACACTCCCGAGTGGGATGCCTGGAGCGCACGTGCTCGCACCACCAATATTGCGGGCCGTTGGCTGGTGACGGCTTCCCTGCTCGGCCACGGCAAGTATTTCGGCGAGATGCAGGTGGACGCCGCGGGCGACGACGAATTCAATACCACCGTGCATCTGACGTCTGTCAACGACGGTTCAACCATCGTCCGTTCCGGGCGTAGCGTGGTCTACGGATCTTACGCCTGGCGTGGCAGATCGAAAGGGAATCCGTCGGGCGACCCGGCCGCCAACGATGTGGCAAGCGACGCACGCGAAGCCCTGTGGATCTCGCCCGACCAGTCGACAGCCGAGGGCCGCTGGTTCTGGGGCCAGTATCAGGAATTCGGCTTCGATGTGAAGCTGCGCCGTCCTTCCTCGGATCCAACTCTCGTCACTCTCGATCGATCGTCATTGAAGACGGGTTCGGAAGCCAACCGGATTCGCCTGATGGGCGATCGCTTTCCCGGCCAAGTGGCGCCCACCGATCTCGATTTCGGATCGGGTGTCAAGGTGCGGCGCGTTGTTTCCAGCACTTCGAGCGAGATCGTCGCGGAACTGGACGTCGCTGCTGACGCGACGCTCGGCAAACGCGATGTTGCTTTCCGCCACTCCGTGCTTCCAGGCGCGATGGCCATTTATGATCGCGTGGACTATATCAAGATTGCGCCGGACTCGGCTATGGCGGCGTTCGGGGATCAGGCTCACGGCCGTGGCTATCAGCAGTTCGAAGCCGTCGCGTATCAGCGGGGCCCGGATGGCAAGCTGCACACTCCCGATGATGTGGAACTCGGTCCCGTGGATCCCAGTTCCGTCACCTGGTCGCTCGAAGTGTTTTACTCCAGCCCCGGCAAGAGCACCGATTTCGTCGGCAAGATTAGTCCGTCGGGTTTCTTCACGCCCGCCTCCGACAATCCCAAAGCGAACTTCGATGTGTGGGCCGTCGCCACGCTCCCGAGAGAAAAAGAGAGGCCGCTAGTGGGCAAGGCTTATATGGTGGTGACTGTCCCAATATATACGCTCAATGGACGGCAATATATCCGAGATCTCGATCGTTGGATCGACAATGGACCAGCACAATGAGAAATTTCTTCCTACTCCTCTTTCTGCTTATACCGGGCATAGCCGGTGCCCACCACGGATATGCGGCCTTCGACACCACAGCGGAAGTGACGTTGAAGGGCACGGTCACGGATTTCCACTTCACCAATCCCCACTGCGTCATTGAAATCGACGTGAAGGATGACAAAGGCGAAGTGCGCAACTGGAAAGCCGAGCTGACCAGCGCCAATCATTTGGCGCCCAAAGGCTGGACCGAAGCTTCCGTGCAGCCCGGCGACGAACTCGCCATCACAGGCTATCGAGCGAAGAACGGCTCACCGTCGCTGTGGGTGAACAAGATCCGTATGGCAAACGGCGAAGAGCTCAAGGTCGACACTTCGAACTAGCCGCATCCGTTCCCTGCCTTCGTGATAGTCTCATCGAGATGGATCGCGTTCCGTTCGCCCTCTGCGCCCTGTTGGCCTTAACGAGCATCGCTCAAGGTCAGGCTCCATCTGGCGAAGCCATCTACAAACAGCGTTGCGCGGCTTGTCACGATCAACCAGGTTCGCGAATCCCTCCGCGCGCGTCGCTCGAAAAACTGCCGGCCCTGCGAATCCTTCGCGCTATGAATGCGGGCGTGATGATGACCGTTGCTTATCCGCTGCGCCGCGAAGAGCGTGAAGCTGTCGCCTCGTACCTGGGCAGGCCTGGCCCGGAGCCCGGCCCTAAACCCGAAGCGTTCTGTAAAGAACGCGCCGTCAGCCTGAGCCAGACTCCGAAGTTCGCATGGAACGGGTGGAGTCCCACGCTCGATAATGCGCGATTCCAATCGGCCGATGCCGCACGGCTCTCCGTCAGCCAGGTGCGCAAGCTCAAACTCAAATGGGCTTTCGGATTGGATGGCGCCATCTCGGCTTACTCACAACCCACTGTTATCGACGAGCACATTTTCATGGGCAGCGGGGCAGGTGTAGTGTACGCTCTGCGCTCCGACAGCGGATGCGTCGAATGGACCTATCAGGCCGATGCACCGGTGCGCGAGGCAGTGGCTGCCGCTCCGCTCGATAGCCATCACGCTGTACTCTTCGGCGATCTCACCGGAACGTTCTATGCGCTCGAAGCCGAGACCGGCCGCCTGCTGTGGAAGAAACGCATTGAGGATCACGAAGCTGCTTTGCTCACCGGCTCGCCGACCGTCTATCAGGGCAATGTCTACATCGGCGTCGCGTCCTGGGAGGAGACTCGCGCCATCAACCCCGCGTATCCGTGCTGCAGTTTTCGCGGCAGCGTCGTCGCGCTGCGGGTGCGCGATGGGGCGCAGGTTTGGAAGACGTACACTGTCGCCGATTTGCCGCGCACCACCGGCAAAACCTCCACCGGGACCATCCGTCAAGGCCCTTCGGGCGCGGGCGTGTGGTCGGCACCCACCATCGATCAAAAACGCGGCAGGCTGTACGTCACCACGGGCGACAATTACTCGGCGCCCGCTACCACCAGCAGTGACGGGGTGCTCGGCCTGGAGCTCGCCACCGGCCAGATGCTCTGGTCCCGCCAGGTTACTCCCGGCGATGTGTTTAATTCCGGCTGCGTGGCTGGAGTCAACGGACCGAATTGTCCGGAAGAAGGCACGCGCGGACCGGATTACGATTTCGGCTCTTCTTCGATCCTCGTCAAGACTTCCGCGGGGCGCGACCTGCTCATCGCGGGGCAAAAATCCGGCGTAGTCTACGCTCTTGATCCTGATCGCAAAGGCGAGATCGTGTGGACGCAGCGCGTCGCCAAAGGCGGCACCATCGGCGGAGTGCAATGGGGCATGGCGAGCGACGGGCAGAACGTCTATGCAGCCGCGTCCGACGCCTATTTCTTCACCAAGGATGGGTTCCGCGTCCTCGCTCCCGATCAAGGCGGCGGACTCACGGCGTTGCGCGTGGCCGAAGGCGCCAAAGCCTGGTACGCGGCGCCGCAATCCTGTGGATCAAGGCCCGGCTGTAGTCCGGCACAATCGGCCGCTCTCACCGCGATTCCTGGCGTTGTTTTTTCCGGCTCCATGGACGGCCACATGCGCGCCTACGCTTCCGAAGATGGGAAGGTGCTGTGGGATTTCGACACGCGGCGCGACTTCACAACCGTCAACGGCGTCGCGGCCAAGGGCGGAGCCATCGACGGACCCGGCGCCGTCGTCGTCAATGGAATGCTGTTTATGAATTCGGGATACGGCCGATTCGGCGGTGCGCCCGGAAACGTGTTGCTGGCCTTCGCACCCGAAGAATAAGGAGATGGTATGAGAAAGATCACTTACAGCGCCCTGGCGCTACTGGCGGCATCCGCTCTCCACGCGGCCACAGGGGACGACCCGGTGGCGGCTACCGACAAGGCGTTCGTTCAGGCCTATGAGAAGGATCCCATGTCCGCGGCGAAGAAGTATCTCGACGCCGATTTCACCTGGATCGACACCGATGGCGTCTTCTATTCCAAGGACGATGCTCTTGCGCTCGGCCTGAAACCACTGGTGCCCAACGGCGCCGACGTGAAGATCGTCGAGCATAAGTATGGCAAAGTGGTTTGGATCCAGGAGAACCAAGGCAACAAGTACGCCGCGCATTTCTGGGTGGAGCGGCCCAACGGCTGGAAGCTCCTGCACAATTCGGAGATTGCCACGCGTCCGGCGTCGGAAAATCCCGACGGGCGCTCGCCCTACGCCATCCCCTGCGTGAATCCGTGCCAGGTGATGCCGTACGTGCCGGTCACGGCCAACGAAAAGGCGGCCATCGCGGGTTGGATGGAGCAGGAAGACGGCACGCCCGAACATTGGAGAATGCACATCGGCGACGATCAGGTGGTGATCGGGTCCTATGGCGTGTCAACCAAGATGGATCGCTGGAACGGTATCAGCAAGCGCAATCCCAATGCTCCCAAGGTGGGAGTTTCGCCGGTGTTGTTCGCGCGCATGTGGGACCTGGGCACCGCAGTGGTGGCCGTCATGTGCCAGCCTACCTACGGCGGCAAAGCGTATTGGTCCAGCAGAGTGTTCGCGCCGAATAAAGACGGACTCTGGATGATGATGGAGAGCTATCACACCACCATCCAGGCCTCGGGCGTCATGAACGAAGTGCAGGGCAAGTAACCGCCGGCGCGATCGGCTATTTTGCGTCCCCGGGCGCTTCCAACTGTGCAATGGCTCGCTTCACCTGCTCGGCGTCCGGCGCTTTCGGTACGATCTCCAGATACTTTCTGAAATGTTGCAGACCGCCGGCGCGATCGCCTTTTGCGATCAGCACGGATGCCAGCAGCAGCTCCGCTCGCGGAATCTCATGCGCGTTATCGAGTTCCGTCGCGCGGCGCGCGTTGACCTCGGCAACGTCGAGATGTTTCAGATTGTAGTTCGCGGCCGCATAGTAAAAATAAAGCTGGGGAAACTCGAGCGGATTCATGGCCACGGCCTTGCCCCCAATCGCGACCGCGTCTTCCGGCTTTTTCTCCTGCAGGTCGAGCATGGTCAGCTGGATGTAAGGCTTGATGTACTTCGGATCGGCCTGCACGGCCTTTTCCCATGCAGCACGGGCTTCGGTTGGCTTGGCTTGCTTTTGGAGAACTTCGCCCAGATCGCTCCAGGCCTGCGCGTAGTCCGGATCAATTTCAACGGCTTTTTCGAAATTCTTTTGCGCCGCTGGCCATTTCTCGTCGTTCATGGCATTCACGCCCTTGCCGTACGCCTTCTTAGCCGGCTCAGGCGCATTGAGCGCGGAGGCAGAGACCGTCGTCCCCTCGTGCAGCCCCATCCTCTTGAGCACCACCGTGGTGTCGTTCCGCAGCGTGGCTTGCATAGGGCGATAACCCTTCAAGCGGATGCTGACATCACACATATCGGCGGTCGACGGATCATAAGGCCGCGAACGCAGGTTCACTGCGTACTGCACGCTGCCGTTGCCGAAAATATTCACAATCACGCACTCTTGCACCAGCCGGTCAGAAAGCGAAGGAATGATTTGCGGCGAGGTAGGAAGAGGCGAGCCGTCCTCAGTGGTGATGATGGCGTGATAGGTCTGTGCCGAAGCTGCGGCGACGCCCGCAAAAACCAGGATGCCGGCGCGAAACGCCAAACTTGTTCCCATGTTCATTCCTACGTGTCATTATATGCCCCGGTTACAACACTATTGGTAGATCACATTCTTTACAATCGTGACGTTCGAGCTAATGCTTCCCCCGAAGATCCCTGTGGCCATAAAGGGGGTTGTGGAAGTGGCGCCCAGCCAGATGCTGTCTGTCGAAGTGGCAGACGTTGGAGCTACGCTCAGCAAGACAAAGGTGGGGATGGTGAAGTGCTGGTCGCTGATCCTGGCAGTGCAGATAAACAGCGGGCCACCGCCAGTGATCTCGACGGTGCCGTTGGGGTCGCCCCCCGTCCACGTCAGGTCGAGACCGGCGGATCGATTCACGGTGGAGATATCGCCTTCATTGGTCCAAGTGAGAGGCTGCGGGATTGTGAAGCCTTGTGAGAAGGCTCCAACCTGAGTCCCACCTGGTCCGGAGGCCGTGTAGCTGCCAGCGCTCAGGTAGAGCGGTTCTGCATTTGCCCCGGAGCCTCCGCCGAGTTGCGCGGAATAGGCGGAACCGAGCGCTCCCGACCGATTGAGTTGCAGCGTCCCGTTCGGACCGGTGATGGTAATGGCCGGCCCGGCATCCAGTGATTGGGGTGGGATGTACAAACGCGCCATAACCGAGAGGCTCCCGATGCAAGTGTCCGCGGGCAGGGAAAGTGGATCACTGGAGACTGAGGCGATCTGGGCGCTTCCAAAGAATGCCTGGCCGGAATCCGTCGTTGTGGCCGTTGTTCCCATCGTGGTGCTTCTCGTAAGCGTGATGCTGCCGACAGGCAAATTGGGCTCGATTAGCGGTTGGTCGGGACACGGCTTCCCGCTGGGGGCCACCGGCATCGTTACAAAATTGCTGACAACATTTCCGATCTCGACGGCCACTGGAGCAAAGCAGCCAGTAATTCCCGCAGGGACCACGAAATTGATCTGATCCTCTCCGGTGAACCCGCTGCGGCCGCGGTAGGTGACGGTCGCCGCCTGCGACCCGACATAAACCGACAGAGGAAGATTGGGCATGTCGACCTTCTGCGGCGGAGCCGATCCGTCATCCCCAGGGGATGCACCGATACCTGTGCCCCAAACAGTGGCTACGTCGCCAGGGTTCGCAGGCGAATCGAAGAAAAACAGTTGGCCTTTCGCGTCTGTGATTACGCCATCGCCATACCCAGCCGAAATAGTTGTGAAAATTCCGAAACTATGAGCGATCACCTGAAACAAAACCGCGTTTCCGGCTTGTCCGTTGTAAGTGACTGTAAGGGTCGCGTCACCAGTGGGCGTGCCGTCGGGCAATATGGCGTTGATCTGCTTGGGTCCAACGAAAATCGGAATGGCATCTACGCTTCCGCTTGCCGACGTCACCTGAACCGACACGCCACCGAGCGTGGTTTGCAATGGAAACGCCAGTGCCGGGCTCGATGGGGGCCCAAGGTTTATGCCGTAGATGCTGAATATCGAACCCTGCGCAATGGATGAGTTTGGCCAGCCCACAGGCGCATTGCTCGCGGCGTTCACCACCCCGTTCGCCGTTATTTGCGGCTGTGCCGCGACCGTTGCCACACACGCAATCGCGAGAATAATCAGCCAGAGGATCGCTTTCATTTTGAGGCTAGTCTACAACACTGGCTACGCTTGTCTGTTCCCGCGCCTTGTCACTGTTAAACTGATAAATGAAGTGCGCCGTTACTACTTTGACCACAATGCGACCACTCCGGTATCTCAATCAGTACTAGAAGTGCTGGTTGCAGCGCTACTTGAAGTGCCCGGCAACGCCAGCAGCATCCATCTGGATGGCCAGATCGCGAAACAACGGCTGGAAGCTGCGCGCCGGGAGGTGGCGGCTTTGCTAGGTTGCGAGCCCAAGGAAGTTGTGTTTACCAGTGGCGGGACCGAGGCCGACAACCTCGCAATCCTGGGCTCCGTCCACGCCAAGGTCACGCCCTTCGACAAGCATGTGATCACCACCCAGATCGAGCATCCGGCCGTACTGAACACCTGCCGCGAGCTCTATCCTTCGGGCGTGAAGCTGACCTACGTTGCCCCTCGTCCTGACGGCGTAGTGGACCCCGACGACATCCGCCGGGCCATGCGGCCCGAAACGATGCTGGTGAGCGTGATGCACGCCAACAACGAAACGGGCGCAATCCAGCCGATCGAGAACATCGCGGCCATCGCTCATGAAGGTGGTGCGCTCATGCATTCCGATGGCGTACAGGCTGCCGGTAAGATCCCGGTCAACGTTCAGGCGCTCGGCGTGGATCTCTATTCCATCAGCGGCCACAAGTTTTATTCCACCAAAGGCATCGGCGCGCTGTACGTGAAAAACGGCACCAGGCTGCGAGCCATCCAATTTGGCGGCAAGCACGAGCGAGAACGCCGTCCCGGTACGGAAAACGTTCCTGGCGCTGCGGCCATGGCCAAAGCGGCGGCGATAGCTCACGCTACTCTGCCCATTGAGCCCCTTCGCCTGGAGTCCCTGCGCGATCGTCTTGAAACAGGAATCCTCGCGCGTGTTCCGGACGCTGGCGTCAATGCCGGCGTCCGCGCCCGTATACCGAACACCAGCAACATATATTTCGACGGCCTGGAAGGCGAGGCCCTGGTGATCTCGCTCGATCTGAAAGGTTACGCCGTTTCGAGCGGCTCGGCGTGTTCCAGCGGCGCCGTGGAACCGTCGCACGTGCTGCTAGCCATGGGCCTCGCCCCGGAGCGCGCGCGCGCCAGCTTGCGTTTTTCTCTGGGTGCTTCGAATAATGAAGAGCAGGTGGACGGGCTGATCGAAGCCGTGGCCGCCTCCGTCGCGCAGTTGCGCAAACTTTCGCCTACTTATACCAGTGCCTGATCCAATCATTTCTGAGTTTTCGGCCGGGAACGAATCTCCAGTCGCCGTGGCCATGTCGGGCGGCGTGGACAGCTCCGTCGTCGCGGGATTACTGCAGCGTCAGGGCCAGCGCATTGTCGGCTTGACCATGCAGCTCTGGAATCAACGGCGATTGCCGGAGCTTGCGCCGGAAGGCGGCGTCACCGGCCGCTGCTGTTCTCTCGATGACGTGTACGATGCGCGCTACGTCGCCCAGCATCTGGGCATTCCTTATTACGTCGTCAATTTCGAAGCCGGCTTCGAAGAACAGGTGGTAAAGCCGTTCATTGACGACTATCTCAGCGGCCGCACGCCCATCCCCTGCACGCTCTGCAACAACTTCATCAAGTTCGATCAGTTCCTCGACATGGCTCAAGGCGTGGGCGCCGAGCGCATTGCGACGGGCCATTACGCGCGCATCGGCTTTGACGACGCGACGGGCCGCTATCAAATGAGCCGCGGCGTGGATCACTCCAAGGATCAGACCTACTTCCTCTTTGGCCTGAAGCAGGAGCAATTGGCGCGAACCGATTTTCCGCTGGGCGGATTCACCAAGCCGCAGGTACGCCAGCTGGCGCGCGATCTGGGCTTGCCTGTTGCCGCGAAGCCCGATAGCCAGGAGATCTGTTTCGTACCCAATGGCGACTATGCCGCGTTCATCGATGCGTATTTCCGCGAGCGCGGCATCCCTGTCGAAAAAACGCACGGCGAGATTCGCGATGCCGACGGCCGGGTATTGGGCGAACACTCGGGCGTCCATCACTTCACCGTAGGCCAACGGCGCGGGCTGAAGGTAGCGGCGGGTGAGCCGCTCTATGTCATCGCCACCGAACCAGCCTCCCAACGCGTGATCGTAGGCCGCAATGAGGATCTGCTGCGCGCCTCGCTTACCGCCAAAGACATGAACTGGATCTCGATCGCGCCGATCAACGCGCCGATTCGCGCGCAGGTGAAGATTCGCAACAAGCACGTGGCTGCCGAGGCGACCATCTCGCCCACAGCCGATCCCGGGCGCGTCTCAATCCGCTTCGATGAGCCGCAGCGCGCGGTCACGCCCGGCCAGGCGGCTGTGCTCTACTCGGGAGACCTTGTTTTGGGTGGTGGTTGGATAGAATAGCTAAGTTTCTCCTCTGGTCGCTGGCCCATGCGCCCCTCGGGCTCGCCCGTTTCTACGCTTCTCTACTCGACCTAGCCGTTCCCCGGCTGCGCCGCACCGCGATGCGCAACCTGGAAATGGCGTACCCGCAGAAATCCCTGACCGAACGCCGCGCCATCACCGACCAAGTGTTCCGCTCCATAGCCCGCCTGATCTGGATCTTCGCGCGTTTCCCGCAGTTTGACGCTCAAAACATTCATAACTTAATACGTTACGACGGTCTGGAGCACTATTTGGAAGCCAAAAAGGCGGGTCGGGGCATCCTCTTCGCCACTGCCCATTTTGGCAACTGGGAGCTCAGCGCCTTCGCTCACGCGCTCATGACGGAGCCGATGCATATCATGATTCGCCCTCTAGACAATCCCGGTGTCGACCGCCTGGTCGAGGATCGCCGCCAGCTCTCCGGCAATCACCTGATCGTCAAATGGGACGGTGCGCGGGCTGTCCTGCGCGCCCTGCATCAAAACGAAGCCGTGGGGGTTCTAATTGATCAGAACACTTCGTTGCAGGAAGGCGTCTTTGTCGACTTCTTTGGCACTTCCGCGTGCGCTAACACAGCTTTCGCTAAGATCGCGGCTAAGACCGGCGCGGCCGTCATCCCCGGCTTCGCCGTCTGGTCTGAAGAGGAATCCAAATACATTCTCAAATTTTATCCTCCACTTGAGATTTCGGGCGATGCCGCCGAGGATACCCGCCGGCTGCACTCCGTTCTCGAAAGTGTCATCCGCGAGCATCCTGGCCAATGGCTCTGGATTCACCGCCGCTGGAAGACGCGCCCACCCGGTGAACCGGGCATATACTGAGCTCGGCACTGAACGTGGTGACGTTCCGTCTCAAAGATTATGAGTTCCTTGGAATGGTCGCGTCATCGCAAGGCCGCAGCAACCATCGGCGTCATTATCGTCGCTCTCCTGGCATCTTTAGCTTTCTCAAAGCCGGTTCTCTTCCAACAGGGTACGAGGCTCTCAATCTTCAATCCACTCCGCCTACGAGGCCCCGAGCGAGCATCTGAGGTGCTCCTTCTGCAACTTTCAAGATCGGAATGCCCACCCAACGTCACGGAGCGGTTTTGCCGAACCATCGCCCAACGCCCACCCGGCGAAGCAATGGCACCTTGTTAATCGTCTCGATGCTGGTGAGGAGGTTCGACTCTACTATCGTGCTGCGGGCACGGAGCATAGGACACCGCAAGGCAGCCAGTGCCTTCTCGCAGAGATCGGGTTGAAGCCCAAAGGAAAAACCTGGACTCTGAACGGTTATGGCTTTTACCCCGGCCCGTGCAATGCAAACCTATCGGCGTGGTAATCATGGAATCCGTCGTCGCTGGAAAACGCGTCGACCGGACGAGCCGGATATTTACGACAGAACTTGAGATGTTTGTTTCTAGACATTTGATACTGCTAATGTTGTCTCCACTCTCTCTGGCCGCGCAGCAGGCGGCCACCTTCTCAACCGATGTCCGCGTGGTCAACCTCTTTGCTACCGTTCGCGACGCGCAAGGCCACCTGGTCCCCAACCTCACCAAGGACGATTTCACGCTCGAAGAAGACGGCCAGCCGCAGACCATCCGTTACTTCTCCCGCGAATCCGGACTGCCTCTGACGCTCGGCCTCTTGGTCGATACCAGCGTCAGCCAGAAGCGCGTCCTGGCCGAAGAACGCACCGCCAGCTATCGCTTCCTAAGCCAGGTGCTCCGCCCGGACACGGATCGCGCGTTCGTCATTCAGTTCGACCGTGATGTGGAGCTGTTGCAGGATCTCACAGGGTCGCGAGAGAAGATCGACGCGGCTCTCGCCCGGCTTCAGACTCCGAAACTTCCCCAGCGCAAACGGGGTGAGCCCAAGGTGGGCCTGTGGGCTCTCGGCGGCACCGCGCTCTACGATGCGGTGCTGCTGGCTTCCGAGGAGGTGCTGGAATCCGAGAAGGTGCTTGAATCCGAGAAGGTGCTTGAAAAGGACGAGCTGATGCGGAAACAGCCAGGCCGAAAGGCGCTCATCCTGCTTACGGACGGCGTCGACAACGGCAGCAAAATCGGCCTTTTCCGCGCTATCGAATCCGCCCAGCACGCCGACACGCTGGTTTATTCCATCCTCTTTACCGATCGCGACGCCTACGATGGTGCATATGCCAGCGCGAATGGGAAAAAGGCGCTGCAGCGCATTTCGCGCGAAACCGGTGGCGCATTTTTCGAGGTTTCCGATTCGAAGCCGATCGCCCGGATTTACAGCCAGTTGGAGGACGAGCTGCGCAACCAGTACAGCATCGGTTACACGCCGGACAGAAGCGATCCCGGCGCCGCATATCGTAAGATCCACGTGGCCACCAAGCGGTCCGGCCTCCTCGTGGAAACTCGCGACGGCTACTACCCGCGCTCCACCTTGCCAGCCCCCAATCCCTAATCCCCAGCCCCCACCTGGCCGAAAAGCACCAGCCTGGTGACCCTCGGCCAAAGCACGTTAAATCAAGCTTCGTGCTTGCAGCAATTTACATCTGGCAACCGAGATGCTACAAAAACGCTCGTGAGGCACTACGATCATGAAAACTAACTCCCGATTTACCTCCACCGCCGCTGCCGTTCTTGTCCTTTCGCTGGCCGGCGCCTTACCAGGTGTCGCTCAGGATGCGGAGCAACCCGCGCCGCCCCCGGCTCAAACGGCACCTTCCGGTGGATGGCGCAAGTTCCAGCCACAAGACGGCCAACCGGCTGCCGCCGATCCGCTCCCCCCGCCTCCGGGCTCGGTTGGATCGGGCGATCCGCAGGATCAGTCTCAAGCTCCGCCTCCGCAGGCTCCATACCCACAGGGTCCGCCGCAGGCCTACCCGCAGGCTCCGTACCCACAGGGTTCGCAGCAGCAGGCTTACCCGCAGCAGGGCTATCCGCAACAGGCTCCGCCTCCAGCGCGCTACGCGCCCACCAGTATCACGCTGCCCGTTGGCACCTGGGTGACGGTTCGCGTGAATGAGCCGCTATCGAGCGATCGCAATCAAACCGGCGACGCGTTCAGCGGTACCTTGATGGAACCGATCATCGCGAATGGCTTGCTGATCGCGCGCCGTGGCGAGACGGTAAGAGGCGTTGTCACCGAAGCGCAGAAAGCTGGCCGCGTATCGGGTGTTTCGCACCTCAAATTGGAGCTCACCGAAATTCAGCTTGCCGACGGGCGTCAGGTTCAAGTGAAAACGAAGCTGATTGATCGGAAGGGCAACACCTCGTATGGACGTGATGCCGCGGCTATCGGAACCACCACCGCAGTTGGCGCCGCGATCGGCGCTGGTGTAAACGGTGGCGTGGGAGCGGGCGTCGGCGCAGCGGCGGGCCTGGTGGTTTCCACTATCGGGGTCATGCTGACGCGTGGCCGGCCGACTATCGTTGGTCCTGAAACTCCGCTCACCTTCGGCATGGAGACTCCGTTGGCGCTGGACAATTCGCAGCAGGCATTCCAATACGCCTCGCAGATGGATTACAACGCGGGTAACGGACGGCCGCCGATGATGCGTCCTGGATATGGATCGGCCTATGGACCGGGCTACCCTGCTCCGCCGCCCTACGGCTATTACGCAGCGCCGTACCCGTATTATGGGTACCCGTATTGGGGACCCTCCGTCTACTTCGGATTTGGCGGACGCTGGGGTTACGGGCGTCGCTGGTAACCGAGCAGCAACCACAGGCAGCGTTTAGGTGTCGATACCGGCCTCGCGGAAACTATCCGCGGGGCCTTCTTGTTTTTATGCAGATCTCCCGTCGCAGCATTTCTCCCGCGAATCGGATCTTCCTTTGATGATTGGTCTCCTCGTCGACACCAGACGCAGCCAGGAAGATGTGATGGAGCCGGAGCGCAGGGCCAGCCTGGCCTTCCTGGAGCAAGTTCTGCAGCCCGGCCACAACGCGCCGACACCATCATTTACTCCATCCTGTTTTCGGACCCGCTCAAGGTCTATTGCCGCTCCGCAATCAGTACAGCATCGGGTATTCGCCCCAAAGCACAGGGAGAAGCGCGGAATATCACAAGATCAAGTTGACCACGAAGAAACCCGGCTTGATGGTTCGAACTCGCGAAGGATATTACTCAAGATAGGGACTCGGCTATTTCGCGTCCGCAATCCCCTCGGCGCATGCGAACTCCCGCAGTTCGTCGGTCCCCGTCCCCGGCTTCGCCTTGCGATAAGTTTTCACCGTCTCCCAGGGCTTCTTTAACGCCTTAGGATCGCTCACCGTAATCCGATCCTCCAGCAAGGTGGGTTCGATCAGCCGGATGCGCTCATGCACCGTCATCGCTTCACTATGCGGGGTGATCCCCTCGATGAACGTATCGCCGCGGATGGCCACGGTATCTACCACCAACGTGTCGCGCTCCCAATGGCCCGTGGAATAACCCGCGTAGGTGGGATCGTCCAGCGCCTTCTGCGACGGCTTGCGGCCATCCAGATACACGCGCCGCATGGCGTCGTTCAATTCGCTGAAGAAGGTGATCTTGTCTTTGTCGTGCATCACCTCCATGCCGTAGAACATGCTCATCACCGCGGGCATCCCCGGCGGCAGGCACTTGGCCGTCAAATCGTATTCCGACGAACCGGCCACAAGAGATTTGCTGATCTCCTTCCACTTCGCCATGTACTCGGGCGTGAGCAAGGGTTCGTCAGGCCCTCTGCCGGTGGATCCATCCGCCAAAGGCGCCGATGCAGTGGGCCGTGCTCCAGCGGGCGGACCACCTCGAAAATTACCGAAGGGATTTACCGGGTAATAAACTCCAGAAAAATCAGGCGTGGTCTGCGCTAGCAGCGCCAGAGGAACCACCAACGCAAAAGCGATGCGGGCAGCCCTCACTTGGCTTCTCACTTGGCTTTTCACTTAGCCTCGCCCAGGCCCTCGGCGCACGCGAACTCTCGTAGCTCGTCGGTCCCCGTCCCCGGCTTCGCCTTGCGATAGGTTTTCACCGTCTCCCAAGGCTTGGTCAGCGCCTTGGGATCGGTAACCGTAATCTGATCCTCCAGCAATCCTGGCTCCTTCAGCCGAATGCGCTCATGTACCGTCATCGCGTCGCTGTGCGGTGTGAACCCTTCGATGAAGGTGTTGTCGCGCAACGCCACGGTATCCACCAGCAGCGTGCCGCCTTCCCAGTGCCCCGTCGAGTAACCGGCGTAGGTGGGATCGTCCAGCACTTTTTGCGAAGGCTTGCGCCCGTCCAGATAGACGCGCCGCAATGCGTCGTTCAGTTCGCTGAAGAAGGTGATCTTATCCTTGTTCTGCATCACCTCCATGCCATAAGCCATGGACATCATCCCGGGCATTCCAGGCGGCAGACACTTGGCCGTCAGATCGTATTCGGACGACCCGGCAATGCGCGTCTTGCTGATCATTTCCCACTTCGCCATGTATTCAGGCGTGAGCGATGGCGCATCCGGCGCGCGGCCGCGCGATCCATCCGAGAGCGGCGCCGACGCCGTGGGACGCGGGGGCGGTCCTTTAGGTGTTGAAGTCGCAGCACCGGCCGCCGGGCCGCCGGTAAATCGGCCGAACGGATTCACCGGATAATACACGCCCGAAAAATCAGGCGGCGCCTGGGCATACATCGCGCCCGTCACCGATAGCGCTATCAAAAGGGCTTTCATGGCTTACTCCGTCGGCGGCGGCGCATTGGCCAGGATGGTTCCGTCTTCCTTGGTTACGCGCGCGATCAACCCGGACGCCGTGTCGTCCTTGGCCGGGCTCAAGTCGATGGTGACGGTCTCGCCGGGCTGCAGGATCTTCGGCGTCCAACCGGCGCGCGCCAGGATTCCGGGCGGCCGGCCCTCCGCCTTCCAATCCACTTTATTGCCCTTCCCGTCGTCCACGGTCACGATCACCCACACATGTGGATTGGTCCACTTGAACTCTTTCACCACGCCTTTGATGGTGATCACTTTCGTCACATAGAACGCCGAGTTGCTGTGGTGAGCCTGCGCCAGAGGAGCCAATAATATGGCCGCCGCAGCCACCGCGCAACTTACGATCGGGGGTACCTTCATCGTTCCAACCTCCATAAAATCTCTCTCGGAAGCATATCAAAATCCATGATAATCGGTGCCTGACTACTTCTTTTTCTCCGCCGGCGGAGGCACATCCGAATTAAAAATGTCGGTGACCACTTTCCATTTGCCGTCCGATTGCTTCTTCCATATCTCCACCAGCTTGCCCGTGTCCGCCATCGGCTGGCCTTTGGGATTTTTCGGAGTGATCTGATAGACGCCCACCACATACGCCAGTTCGCCGGATCGCGCCGCGTCGGCCTTGGTAACCTGCCACGACACTGTCACGTCGGGACTCAGCATCGAAGCCCACACCGCGCGAATCGCCTGTTTACCAGTTGCGATCGGAGCGTTGGGAGGCAGCAAAGATGCGTCATCGGTGTAGTAGGCCAGTGTGCCATCCAAGTCATTCGCCCCCGCCGTCTTCGACCATTGCGCGTCTTGTTCTTTCACCGCATTCTCATCCGCGGCGCGCGTATCGGGCTGCGCCTGCTGATTGCAGCCAGACAGCAGCACCATCAGGACCAGGCAACAGCACACAAGAGCTTTTGATCTAGTCAATCCAATCCTCCATAGGCTGTTTACGATAGCATACAGATTCATGCAAATCGCGGTTCAACGGCTGCTGCTCATGTTCGCGGTTCTCGCCACCTGCGCGCCGGCGCAATGGTTGAACTATCCCACTCCAGGAACGCCCCGCTCCCGGGACGGCAAACCCAACCTCTCCGCTCCAACTCCTCGCACCACCGACGGCAAGCCGGATCTATCAGGCGTCTGGCACGTTCACCCCACGTCGACCGAGGAAATGAAGCGGATCTTCGGAGACAATGTCGGCGCTGGCAACGTCCCCGGCATGGAAATCGACACCATTTCCAAGTACGCGCTCAACATCCTCCTGGACTTCAAGCCCGAAGACGCACCCATGCGGCCCGCAGCCGCCGAAATTTTCCGTCGACGTGCTACGGGCGGTGAAGTGCAGCCCTTCTGTCTGCCTCTCGGCATCCCCTTCGCTGGTATCGTCTCCGAAGGGACCAAGATCGTTCAGTCACCCAAGTTGACGGTCGTCCTATACGAATCCGACGGCACACACCGGCAAATCTACACGGACGGCCGAGGACTTCCCAAGGAAGTGGTACAGCCGGCTTGGCTGGGATACTCGGCTGGCAAATGGGAGCGCGATACGCTGGTGGTGGAATCCGCCGGCTTCAACGACAGAACCTGGCTGGATGCATCCGGTCATCCTCACAGCGAGGCGCTGCACATCGTGGAACGCTACCACCGCCGGGATTTCGGGCACATTGACGTGGAAATGACCTTCGACGATCCTGAGATGTACACCGAGCCTTTTGGCATCAAGTACACTTATGAGCTTCTCGCCGACGCCGATATTTTCGAAAACTTCTGTAACGAAAACGAAAAAGATCGCGTTCATTCCGAAAAAAGGTAGGGACGCCAAAATCAAGAATCAGGAGGCAATATGGAAGCCATCATTTCAGATCTCGTGAACCGCTTCGAAAAAGGAGCGCTTACGCGCCGGGGCTTGATCCAGGGCCTGGCGATGCTGACCGCGGCCGGCGGCGCCACATCCGCCGCGCAAGCTCAGGGCGTTGGGCAAGCTCAGGACGCCGGGCTGAAAGGAGTGAAGATCGACCACATCAGCATTCAGGTCAGCGATCTGCCGCGCGCCCTCGCCTTTTACGAAAAGATATTTGGCCTAACCGTGATGAGCGAGGACAAACCCAACGAAATCTCACGCCTGGGCGCAGGGAAAATCATCGTCTCGCTGCACCACAAGAGTCCAACCGCCATCGTGGATCACTTTGCCATCGGAGTGGAGAACTTCAACAAGGAACGGGTGACGGCGCAGCTCAAGGCGCTTGGCGTTACGCCTTCGGAAAACTTGGACGCGGGATTTCACATCCAGGATCCGGAAGGCATGAACGTTCAGATTGTCGGAGCTTGACGCCGGCGGCCCACCGAATCTTAGAATATCCGGCGGCTCAAACGCGCGACGGAAAACTTGGCGGTTTCGGCCACTGCCATCACGGCCATCACGCCGGCTTGCACCGGATCGCTCACCACCAGGTCTGAGGCGTCCGGCACGCTGCCGGCCATGTTCAGGCTGATCACAAGCAATCCTTGCGCGCGCACTTCGCGCACGGCCTTTTCAATGTCGCCGCCCATGAGAGAGCCGGCCAACACCAAAGCACGGGCGCGCGATAATCGACCCACCGCGCGAACGGCGTCGGCCAGCGGCTGCTCGCCCACCAGCGGGATGGTATCCACCGAGATATGCTCGCCACGAATGTTGTGCCGGTCCGCCTCAGAGATTGCGCCGATCGCCACTTGCCCCACTTGCGCGCCGCCCCCGACGATGATGATCCGCTTTCCGTATACCTTCTGGAGCGTCTTCACAACATCCACCTGCCGGACAATCGGGAGCTTGGCCAGGTCGGCCTGCAACGTCTCCGGCGCCTCCGGAAGATTGATCTCGAAATAAATGCGTGACTCAGGCTGCTCCTCAATGATGGATACGGACCCGATATCTCCCCTGTGCTGCGCGATGACGCCCGTGAGTTCGTGGAGCACTCCGGGGCCCGATCGCGCCACCACTACGATTCCAATAGGTTCGCTCATTTCGCTATTTCGTATTTTTTCAGCAGATCGTCCCAGTGGCCCTGTGCCTTGAGCAGCATTTCGCAAACTTCGCGGACTGCTCCCTGGCCACCCGCGCTCTGGGTAACATGCTGGACGCATCCCTTCACTTCGGGGCGCGCGTTGGCCGGCGCGATGCTGAGGCCGACGCGATTCATCACTACCACGTCGGTGAGATCGTCGCCGATATAAGCCACCTGCGACGCGGGGATCCCGGAATGCTTGAGGATCTCCTCCACGATGGGAATCTTTTCGATGTGGCCCTGATAGACGTACGTCATGTTGCACTGTTTGGCGCGGACCTCGGTGGCGGGCGAGATACGGCCGCTGATCACGCCGGTCACGAACCCCTTCCAGGAAAGCCACTGCAGCGCAATGCCGTCCTGCGTGTCGAAGCCTTTGGTCTCGACGATGCCGCCTGCGTGATCGGGCACGCCGAATACCTTGCCGTCGGTGAGGACGCCGTCCACGTCCATCAGAAGCATGCGAATGTTAGCTGCCAGCTCGTTGACCGCGGACATGTTCTTCATGGTAACCCACGGTCCGCGCAGTTTCTGGGTCTGAGCTTATGGATTCGGCGCGGATCTGGGAACGTGCAGCGACATCAGAACGATGGTGCCGTCGATGGCGCTGAACCAGTGCGGCGTGTTTTCCGGGACGATCACAAAATCGCCCTTGGCCACGGCCTGCGACTTCCCACCTTCGATCGACGTGCCCGTGAGGTTTTCGGCATTGGTTCGCTTTTCGTTCGCGAGCTTGCCGCCAGTCATCAATGTTGCCGAGCCTTCGATTACATAGAACATCTCGGCTTCCTTCTCATGAACGGCGGCCGGGCCCACCGCGGTTCGGTATTCCAGACTGGCTGCGTATGGGGCGAGGGTCAGGATCCGTTCCGCTACCAGGGGCTGGCCGGCTTTGTGATCGGCCTTGGCTTTGGCGAGGAGCGCGGCGACGTCGGCCGACGAAGCGTAAGTCTTAGTGGGCTGCGCCGGTTGCTGGGACCACGCTGTGCTCACAGCGAGTGTCAGAACTAAGCTGGCTAGGATGGGACGCATGGAAACCTCCGGGTTGGGTTTGAACTCCAGATGCTATCACATCCAAACCCGGAGGCTTATGCCGATTCAATCGTGCCGATTCAATCGGTGACCTTAATGTCCTGCGTGGTCGGGCCGTTATCGCCTAAGTCGCCGAGCAGGCAGAAGGGAGCAGACACCGCGCCCCAGGCAACCGTGGCGGGGATGGTGATCAGTCCCAACGGCGCGGCGGGCGAAAATAACCAGCCGAAGCCTCGCCGAAAGCTCTTCGACATGCCGTCGCCTAGATCCGCCAGATGATGGCCGTTGCCGGGTTGATACATCTGAATGCGCGTAAGAGTGGCACGTGCGATTTTGATGACTTGCTGGTTGGACGTGAGCGAGAGCCCGTCGGCGTCGGTGGAGGCGCAGGAGCCACTGACCGTCCTCCCATCCGAAGTTGTGATGTTGAGCTGGTGGCCGGATGCGACGTGGCACAGGTCACTCCAGCGAGCGTTAATGTTGTCGGCGGCATGGAGCGGAGCCCAGGCTGCCAATATGCAAAAAGCAAACGTGCGAAATATATGTTTCATGGTGAGACCAGAGTAAGGCTCGAACGGAGGGTGCGAGGCCTCGCTTGTGGCACTTTCCGCTAGCGTCACAAATGAAATCGTCACACACCACAAAACTGCTTGAGTTCGGCGATTGAGGAGTCGGCAATGACGCGAAATACACGGGGCTCAGAGCCGGCCGGGAGCTCGCGCGCAGCGATCACATCGGCAACAACCAACGCGTTGCGAGCCAGGCGCTCCTGCCAGCCGTGCCTGGTGGCATCGATTTCCGACAAAGAATCGGGATCCAGGCCGACGGCGATCAGCATGGCGCGCGACCACAGCCGGATCTCCGCGGAACGCGAAACGATGCTGATTACGGTGTCGGAGGACGGCTTCGCCTGCCCTTCGATAGAGGCTCGCACGGAGCGCAGGCGGAGAGCGATGCACGGAATTCCGCGGGGCAGTTGGCGCCGGATTTTGGCTGCGCGTGTGGGCAGCGCTACGACGAGCGAACGGTCCGGCTGAACGCCTTCTGAATGAAACTCAACGGGTACAGTGAGCGCTTGAGTGAGCTCGGCATGCAGAATTTCGCGCATGGCCGCTTCATCCTCCGCGATGAGTATCCGCTGGTAGGGCGACGGATGAACCATATGTTCGAGCCGCTGCAGCACTTCCTCGGGCTCGTAGTTCTGGCGGCGCGCAACCTGGAGCAGCGTGGAAAGAAGGTGATCGAGCTGGCCATCGCCCGAGGACGCGAGCGGCCGCACGTATAGCCCGCTGCCGCGGCGCAGTTCCAGCCAGCCCTGCTCCAGCAGATCGTGATACGCGGCGCTTACCGTGTTGGAGTGGATTTGATGGCGGCGCGCCACCGCGCGGACGCTCGGCAACTTGTGGCCCGACGGCAGATCCTCACTGAGAATGCCGAGCAATACCTGGCGCACCAGTTGCTCGCGAACCGGTAATTCGCTATTTTTGGTGATCCAAAATCGCATGCGCTGTCCTGAGTCAAAATAACAAGTAATGAGTCGCGTTATGAAATCTACGGTGCTGGCACTGCTCTTTAGTCTGGGCGCAGCGTCGGGCGCAGAGATCCGAGTGATGACCTCGGGCGCTTTTACTGCCGCATATCAGGGGCTCGTCCCTCAGTTCGAGCGCTCCAGCCAGAACAAGATCGTTACTTCATACGGAGCTTCCATGGGGAACGCGCCAGACTCCATCCCCATGCGGCTCGAGCGTGGCGAGCCGGTGGACATCGTGATCCTGGCGCGTCCCGCGCTGGACGAATTGGTGAAACAAGGCAAAGTTCGGCCCGATAGCCGCGTGGATCTGGTGCGGTCCAGCATCGGCATGGCTGTGCGGGCCGGAGCGCACAAGCCGGATATCGGCACGGTTAACGCGCTGAAGCGCGCGTTGCTCGACGCGAAGTCGGTCGCATATTCCGACAGCGCGAGCGGAGTCTATCTTTCTACCGAGATGTTCGAGCGCCTCGGGATCGCTCGCCAGATGGCGGGTAAGAGCAAGAGAATTGCGAGTGAGCCAGTCGGCGCCGTGGTGGCGCGGGGAGATGCTGAGATCGGCTTCCAACAGATCAGCGAGTTGCTGCCGGTGAAAGGCATCGACTACGTCGGGCCGCTGCCGACGGAGGTTCAGAAGGTCACCGTGTTCTCTGCCGGCATCGCCGTGGGCTCCAGGAATCCGGACGCGTCTGAATTACTCCTCAAGTTCCTGGCGTCGCCACGGGCCATCCCAGCCATTGTGAAAAGCGGTTTGGAGCCGGTGACACACGTCACGGCAAAGCATGGAAGTTGAAACCGGCTGAAGTTGAAACCAACTGAAGTTGAAACCAACAAATGCGAGGCCGCGTCACCCTGAAGGCCATGCGTGTGCCAATTGGAATGCTTTTCGCGCTGATGTGCCTGGCTCAGGCGCAGACCACGTTTAAGATTCCGCCGTCGAAGACGACAGTCAAGCTGGATCAACAACCGGTGGACATCACAATCTGGGGCACTGTTTCGCCGATGGCATCCGGGACTTTTGCGGTGGCTCTTACCGCCGATCTGGGCGACCTGCAGGAACATCTCACACCCGTTCTCACCGCTCAACTCAATCGGAGCGACCGCTGTGCCGACCGGCTCTCGGTGGAGCGGGCCGTCATCGCTCCTGCGGCGCCATCCGGCCTGCTGACGGCGAATGTGAATTTCGAGCGCTTCGCCTGCGTGAAGGCGTTTGGCAAACAGATCGCGAAAAGGCTGGTGGGCGGCCATGCCGTAATCGAAGTGAACCTGACGCCATCGGTGGAAGAGAACGACATTGCGATCGACGCCGAAGTCCGCAAGATCGATGCCGACGGCTCACTGGGCGAGGTGCTGCGTTCCGATTCGGTGGGCGATTCCCTGCGGGAAAAAATCGCTGCCAGCGTCGAATCAGCCGTTCAAAAATTAACCGATTTGAAATCGAGATTGCCCGCTGAGATCGGAAATGCCGTCAGCATTGAAAGTGTGCAATTCGCCGACGGTGGCGCCGGCCGGCTGTGGCTGACCATCGCCGGGGAAGCTCGGCTTTCCGCGGATCAACTGCGACGCGCGGTGGGACAATGAGAGATGTATGCCACTCCCAACCGACGAGAAACTCATTGCGCTAAGTCAGGATCTGCTCAAGCAGTTCGACACCATCTTCGGACTTCACCCCGGCTTTCGACCTGCTCATGCCAAAGGCATCCTGTTGACGGGAACGTTCCGGCCCACTCCCGCCGCCGCGACGCTTACCCGCGCGCCCCACATGAATCGCGAGTCGACGCCGGTATGGGTTCGTTTTTCAGATGCCACGGGCCTGCCTCTGATCCCCGATCCGAATCCCAACGCGGTTCCGAAAGGATGCGCCATTCGCTTCCAACTGGCCGAGCGCGTTCACACCGACATCATTTCTCATTCGGCCAACGGATTTCCGGCCAGGAATGGCCAGGAGTTCCTGGAATTTCTGCGCGCAGTGGCGGCCAGCGATCCAACTAAGATCGACGGATCGCTACTCGATGCCTTCCTCGGCAGCCATCCCAAGACCCTCGCATTTGTACAGTTGCCGAAGCCGGCTCCGTCCAGCTTCGCGCGCGAACAATTCTTCGGCATCACGGCCATGCGTTTCACAAATAAAGATGGCCAGAGCCGTTACGGACGTTATCGGATCGTCCCCGAAGCCGGTGTGGATCATCTGAGCGACGCCGCCGCCGCTGCTAAAGGCGAGAACTATCTGTTCGATGAACTGGCGGAAAGAATCGCCAAGGGGCCGATCACGTTGCGTGTCGTGGTTCAATTGCCGAACGAAGGCGATAACGCGAACGATGCGACGGAGCAATGGCCCGAAGATCGCACTCAGATGGATCTCGGCGTAGTCACTCTGACCGCAGCGGTCCCTAACAATGCGCACGAGCAGCAATGGACCATCTTCGATCCCATCCCGCGCGTGGATGGAATCGATCCCTCCGATGATCCGCTCTTGGAGTTGCGGGCCGCGCTTTATTTGATCAGCGGACGCCGGAGACGAGCGGCGCAGGAGGCTGGGACGGCGACCAGCGGTTCGTAGGGACTCACATCAAGATTATCCCGGTCTGGACTTCCCAGCTAGAACGCCATCCGCCGCGGCTCCTTGCCCCTGGCGCGGTATGATTCATGCGGACGGAATGCTCGATCGCGTAGCCGAATTCATCGCAGCGCACCGCATGTTCGAAGCTGGACAACGCGTCGGCATCGCGGTGTCGGGTGGCGCCGATTCGGTGTTTTTGCTGCATGCTCTGCGCGAACTGGCGCCGCGCTGGAATCTGCGGCTCAGCGTAATTCACATCAACCACGGAATTCGCGGCGCGGAGTCGACCGCCGATGCCGAGTTCGTGGAAAAGCTTGCCGAGAAACTCGGGCTTCCGTTCCACCTTCGCCAAACCGACGTTCCGTCCATGGACGGCAATCTCGAAGAAGCCGCTCGCAACGTGCGCCAAGGCTTTTTCAGCGAGCTGATCGCGTCCGGCGCCGTGGATCGCGTAGCCACCGGCCACACACGATCGGATCAAGCCGAGACGGTGCTCTATCGGATTCTGCGCGGCTCCGGCTTAACCGGACTCTCTGGGATTTTGCCTGTTACGAGCGAGGGAATCATTCGGCCACTGCTCGAAATCGATCGCAGCGAAATCGAAGCCTGGTTGCGCCAGCATGAGATCGACTGGCGCGAAGACCAGACCAATCAGGATCGCACGTACGCTCGCAACCGCCTGCGCCACGAGATCCTGCCACTCCTGCGTGACGGGTTCAACCCCCAACTCAACACCGCTTTGGCGAACCTCGCCACACTCGCCCGCGACGAAGAGGCTTACTGGGACGCTGAACTGTACCGCAGGCTGCCAACCCCAAACCCCCAACCCCAGGTGATCGCTGTCACCGAGCTTGCCGACGTTCCGCCCGCGCTCGCTCGAAGACGAATCCGCCAAGCTGTCGCGCTGGTGAAAGGCGATCACCGTTCCCTGGATTTCGCCCACATCGAGCGTGTCCTCCGAATGGCACGCTCCCAGAGTGGCAGCGACCGTTTTCAACTGCCCGGCCTGGACGTCTTCCGGTCCTTCGAGTGGATCCGGATTGCTCCGCCCGGCTACGGACGCCGCCCGGAGTGTGATTTTGAGCTGCCGCTGAAAGTCCCTGGATCGGTGGAACTCCCCGGCTCCGGCACCCGTATTACATTGCAGATACTAGAGAAAGAAGCGGCGAGTCTTCATCAGGATAGGTCCGGGCGGCCCTGTGCTACAGTGGTGAATGAACTGGACTGGCAGCGTTTCGGCGGGGACAAAAGCGCATCCAGCCTGGAGCTGCGTAACTGGAGACCAGGTGACCAGTACCGAAGAGTGGGGCAATCCAAGCCGGAAAAGATCAAGTTTTTCTTCCAGGAAGCCCGTATACCCTTGTGGGAACGGCGGATCTGGCCGATTATTACCTATAATGAAATCATCGTTTGGGCCAGGCGCTTCGGGGCGGCCGCTGAGTTTGCGCCAGGGCCCGAGAGCCGCTCAGTCCTCCAGGTGGCTGAGACGGGACGCGAACTTTCGAATCGATCCGAGCCGCTGCAGCGTCCAAGTGATTAGGCATTGTTGCCCCACGTGTAGGGAGAAGGCATGAATAATTCAAATTTCAAGACCGCCATATTTTGGGTGGTCATCATCGTGGTTGTGGTGCTGTTTTGGACCGTCGTGCATACCACCAAGTCCCGCCCCGACGCGCAACTCTCGTACACGCAGTTGATGAACGATGTGAACGCGGGCAAGATCAAGCAGGTGAGCATCAGCGGCAACGATCTGCACGGCACCTACAAGGACGATAATCAGGAGCTGCACGCCGTAATCCCGAACGTCCACCAGAATCTGGACGACGCCATGCTCGCCAAGGGCGTGGACATCCACTACAACAAGGAAGCGGGCGGCGGCTGGGTTTCCATCCTCATCAACGCCATTCCATTTGTGCTCTTGCTGGCGTTCTGGATTTTCATGATGCGGCAAATGCAGAGTGGCGGCAACAAGGCGCTTAGTTTCGGCAAGAGCCGCGCGAGGCTGCATTCGTCGCAGCAGAAGAAAGTGACGTTCAAGGATGTAGCCGGCGTTGAAGAGGCCAAGGAAGAGCTGCAGGAGATCATCGAGTTCCTCCGTGAGCCGCAGAAATTCCAGAAACTCGGCGGCCGCATTCCCAAAGGCGTTTTGCTCATCGGCCCTCCCGGAACCGGCAAAACTTTGCTGGCGCGCGCTATCGCGGGCGAAGCCAACGTTCCGTTCTTCTCCATCTCAGGATCGGACTTTGTGGAGATGTTCGTCGGCGTGGGCGCCAGCCGCGTGCGCGATCTGTTCGAGCAAGGCAAAAAGAACGCGCCGTGCATCATCTTCATCGATGAAATCGACGCCGTTGGCAGGCATCGTGGCGCTGGTTTAGGCGGCGGCCACGACGAGCGCGAGCAGACGCTGAATCAATTGCTGGTAGAGATGGACGGATTTGAATCCAACGAAGGCGTGATCCTGGTAGCGGCGACCAATCGTCCCGATGTTCTGGATCCCGCGCTGTTGCGCCCGGGCCGTTTCGACCGGCGCGTCGTAGTTGGCCGTCCGGACGTCCGGGGCCGTGAGATGATCCTCCGCGTCCATACCAAGAAGACACCTCTGGCCGACGATGTGGATCTGAGCGTGGTTGCACGCGGAACGCCTGGTTTTGCGGGCGCCGATCTTGCCAACCTGGTGAACGAAGCCGCGCTGGTTGCCGCGCGCCAAAATCGCAAGGTGGTAACTCAGTTCGATTTTGAGCTGGCCAAGGACAAGGTCATGATGGGCGTGGAGCGCAAGTCGCTGGTCATTACCGACGAAGAGAAGCGCAACACGGCTTATCACGAAGCCGGGCACGCGCTGGTGGCGGCCATGCTTCCCGAAGCGGATCCGCTGCATAAGGTCACCATCATTCCGCGCGGTATGGCGCTGGGCTTGACCATGCAGTTGCCCATTGACGACAAGCACTCCTACAACAAGGGGTATTTGGAGGCGCAGCTCGCTATTTTGATGGCTGGCCGCATCGCCGAAGAGATTTTCATGCATCACATCACCACCGGTGCAGGCAACGACATCGAACGCGCCACCGATATGGCTCGCAAGATGGTTTGCGAGTGGGGCATGAGCGACCTGGGGCCCATGAGCTTCGGCAAAAAGGAAGAGCAGATCTTCCTGGGCCGCGAGATCGCTCAGCACCGCGACTATAGCGAAGCCACTGCGATCCTGATCGACGAGCAGGTTCGTAAGCTGGTGGATCAAGGTTATGACCGCGCTCGCAAGATCATCGAAGAAAGGTCGGAAGGACTGGCCCGAATCGCTGAAGCGCTGCTCGAACGCGAAGTCCTGGATGGCGCGGAGGTCCGGGTATTGATCGAAGGCGGAATTCTGACAACTCCCGCACGCCCCAAGACCATGCCTCCGAACGACGGCGAGAAGCAGCAAGTGCTTCGGCCGGAGGGCGGTAAACCCTCAGTTCCCGGATTGCTGGGCGGCCCACAGCCCGCTTAGAAGCGCCTCATACCAGAGTGATTCCCCAATTTCCCGTCTACCTCTTCGACGTAGACGGGACTCTTCTCGACTCCGCAGCGGACATTTGCGGGGCCATTCAAGGCGTCCTGGCTGGCACCACGCAGGACGACGTCAGCGAACAATTCCTGCGGACGTACATCGGCCGTCACCTGTACGATCTTTTCCAGGATCTTTTTCCGGGTCGATCGCGCGAGCAGATGGATGGGATGATCGCCGACTATCGCACGCGATACCTGGCGCGTGGTCACACGGCCACCAAGCCCTATCCGGGCATCGCGGAGGCACTCGCGGCTCTGCCTGGCAGGAAATCCACGGCGACAACCAAGGGAACCCCCACTACACGCGCAGTGCTCGAAATGTTTGGGCTCCTTCCTTACTTCCAGCATGTGCAGGGCACCGATGGATTCCCCGCCAAGCCCGAACCCAACGTTATCCTCGCATCGCTGGATGTTTTCGGCGTGAAGCCCCAGGATTGCCTGTTCATCGGCGACTCACCAACCGACATGGAAGCCGGTCGGCGAGCTGGCGTGAAAACCTGCGCGGTGCTGTGGGGCTATGGACAGCGTGAGCAAATGGCGCGCTGGGAGCCCGACTATTGGGTGGAGCACCCCAACGAGCTATCTGTTGAGTAGCGCGAGTTCCTCAAGATTCAGGCGTCCGGTATAAATCGCCATCCCGAGCGCGGCATGAATCCCAAGCGTGTGTAGTTCCTGGATCTCATCGATGGTCGTGATGCCGCCGGCCGCGGTTAGTTCGTGGGTTGTGGCCGCGCGCAGCCGCCGGAACCAATCCAGATCCGTCCCTTCGAGCATGCCTTCCTTATCGACATACGTGCAGAGGAAACCGCAACAAAACGGCTCCAACTGCCGGACAACTTCCTCGGCCGTGAAATTCGTCGCTTCCTGCCAACCGTGCGTCACCACCTTGCCGGCTTTCGAATCCAGCGCAATGATCAGCCGGTCCGGCCCTACGGCATCGGCTATCGCGGTGAGCTTTTCGCGATCGAACGCCGCTGTACCGACAATCACTCGATACGCTCCTTGCTCAATCAGCGCGCGTGCACGCTCCCGTGACCGAACACCGCCGCCCACGCGAGAGATGCACCGCGAAGCAACCAGCTCCACCAGCGCGTCGTTGTTATGAACGGTCGAGCCTTTGTTCATCGCCGCGTCGAGATCGATCACCTGTATCTGCGGAAAGGCCGCAAATCTGGTCAGCATTTCAAGCGGACCCTCCGCCTCCAGTGCTTTCTCCCGGCCCTGAATCAACTGGACTACTTTACCGCCCATTAGATCGATGCAAGGAATGATCACGGGTCTTGCCTCATACGGCGGGCCTCACCGGGACATCGTGCAGATGCAAATAATCTTTGAGGTCTTTCACCGTGTATGTGCCGTAATGAAAGATCGACGCTGCGAGCGCCGCGTCAGCCGATCCCGCGGTCAGCACGCGCTCGAAATCCTCCGGCTTGCCCGCCCCACCGGACGCGATCACCGGAATGTGCGTGGTTTGCGACACCGCGTGCGTAAGATCGCAATCGAAGCCGGTCTGCACGCCATCGGTATCCATCGACGTGAGCAGAATCTCACCGGCTCCGAGCATCTCCCCTTCGAGCGCCCATTCCACGGCATCCATCCCTTCGTCATCGCGACCGCCGCGCGTAAAGACGTTCCAGCTTTGGTTGGCATTCCGCCGCGCGTCGATAGCCAGGACGACAGCCTGCGCGCCGAACTCCTCGCTCAGCTCCGTGATCAGCTTCGGACGGCGCACCGCGGCGGTATTCACGCTCACCTTGTCGGCGCCCGACATCAGAATCTTGCGCGCATCCCCGATGGATCGAATACCACCGCCGACGGTCAGCGGGATGAAAACTTTGCGAGCCGTGCGCGCGACCACGTCGGCCATGATCTCGCGCGCGTCGCTGGACGCGGTTATGTCGAGAAAGACCAGCTCATCCGCGCCTTGTCCGTTGTAGCGCTCGGCCAGTTCCACCGGATCGCCCGCATCGCGCAGACCGACGAAGTTCACACCTTTGACGACGCGTCCTCCGGTGACATCGAGACAAGGGATGATGCGCTTGGCGAGCATTACAATTCGACGAAATTACGCACGATCTGCAATCCGAGCGGCCCGGATTTCTCCGGGTGAAACTGAACGCCGAACATGTTTTCTGTTTCGAGCACCGCCGTGTAGGGAACGGCGTACTCACAAGTGGCGGCCGTCGCGTCGTTCACGGGTGCGTAGTAGCTATGTGCGAAATATAGATAGGGATGCGAAGCCAGATTCCGGAGCAGCCTCGCGCCTGGTCTTTTCAAAGAGTCCGGCTCAATCTCGTTCCAACCCATATGAGGCACCCGCGCGGTAGCCGGAAAGCGGCGAATTTCGCCAGGAAACAGTCCCAGGCCGCGCTCTTGCGGCGCTTCTTCACTCGACTCAAACAAGGCCTGCAGGCCCAGACAAATACCGAGAAACGGCACACCAGCGCGAATTCGTTCCAACAACGCATCGCGCACCTGCATTCGATCGAGCGCGCGCATCATTTGCCCGAAGTGGCCCACGCCCGGCAAGACGATCTTGGTCGCATGGCCGAGCGCGGCGGCATCCCGCACCAGCTCGTATTGAGCGCCAATCTCAGATAAGGTGTTCTGAACAGATCGCAGATTCCCCGCACCGTAGTCCAGGATGGTAATCACAGCAGCCCCTTCGTCGACGGAAGTTGCTCTTTCAAGCGCGCGTCTTTGGAGCAGGCGTAACGCAACGCGCGCGCGAAGCATTTGAAGATCGCTTCAATCTTGTGATGGTTCGACCGGCCGTACAGCACCTTCACGTGGAGATTCGCGCCCGCATGGTTCACGAAGCCGCCAAAGAAATCCTCCACCAGTTCCGTCTGCAGATCGCCCACCAGCCGTACCTTCACTTTGTCTTCGTAGACCAGTGCCGGCCGGCCGCCAAGATCCAGCGCCACAACGGCCAACGTTTCGTCCATAGTCATCACGAAGTAACCTGCGCGATTGATCCCCTTACGGTCACCCAGCGCCTTCGAGACCAGCTGCCCCAGCACAATGCCGACATCCTCCACCGTGTGGTGCTGGTCGACATCCAGATCACCCTTCGCTTGCAATTTGAGATCGAATCCACCATGCTTCGTAAACAGCTCCAGCATGTGATCGAAGAATCGAATGCCGGTGGAAATATCGTAACGGCCGCGGCCTTCGATCTTCAGCGACGCTTTTATCTGCGTCTCTTTTGTATCTCTTTGGACGCTAGCCGATCTCATTAATATCCTCGATCACTTGAATCGCGCCCTCCAGCCGCAGCAGATCCACCAACTCTGCGCGGCGCGGGCTATGGCGCGCGGCAATGCCGATGAAGGGCACATAAGCGGCTTTCGCGCAGCGGGCGTCATCCACCGTGTCGCCGATGTAGAGCAGCTTTTTCCCGGGATGCATGGCCGCAATCTTCAGCAGCCCATCGGGCGCTGGCTTTTCACACTCCACATCGTTGGCGGAAACCAGCAGGAACCGGTCGCGAACGCCCTCACGCTGGAGCGTGATTTCAGCCTCCTCCGTGGTGCGCCCGGTGAAAATGGCGAACTCAAAGCGTTTTCCAAGGCGATCCAGGAACCCGTCGCGCGGCAGCCAGCGCTCGCGGTGGATCATGCCCTGATCGAGAAAGAGATAGTTGAAGTACTCGACGATCGTCGCGTAGGGAACGTCAACGCCCAGGTCAAGGCAGATTTTTTGCGACAGCAGCCAGTCATTATTCCAGCCACCTTGGTTCTTGTAGTCCTGGATAGAATCGCGCGAAATGGTCTGCGCCGTGAAATGTTCCACCGTCTTCACCACTGTTTCGCGATACGATTCCGTCACGTCCACCAGCACGCCATCCATATCGAACACCAGCATCTGAGACAAACCGCTCACCAGATTTGCTCCAACTCAGCCAGGAAGCGCCGGATCTGATCGCGCGTTCCCACCGTCACCCGGACGCAGCCGGGGATCTCATAACTGCGATCCCGCACCAGCACGCCTCGGCGGCGCAGTTCATCGCGAACCGCAATCGCTCGCTTCCCCGCCTCGAATAGCACGAAGTTCGCTTTGCTTTCGTAATACGGCACGCCTAGCTTTTCCAAGCCCACATACAGTAGTTCGCGCGCAGCCAGCACTTCGGTAACGTACTTCTCGATGTAGGCTCTGTCCTGGATCGCTGCGTGAGCCGCCAGCGTCGCGAGCGTATTCACGCTGTAAGGCGATTGCGCCTTGTGCAGAAACTCAACGTTACCGGACTGCGAGAACAAGCAGCCCAGCCGCATGGCCGCCATGCCGTAAACCTTCGAGAACGTCCGGCTGACGAACAGGTTCGGATAGTCGTTGAGCAATGGCAGCGCGGTGACCCCCGAGAATTCGTAGTATGCCTCGTCGATCAGGACGGCCGCATTCGTCGCCTTTTCGAGGATTCGCTCCAGTCCGGCGCGCGAAGTTCCGGTGCCGGTGGGATTGTTTGGGTTCGCAATCAGAACGGCGCGCGTGGAAGGCCCAATCGCGTCCAGCAACTCTTCCAGCGGAAATGCCAGCTTTTGCGGCCGATACGGTATCTCGCGGATGCCGGCGCCTGCCACTTCGGAATAAAAACGATACATGGCGTAGGATGGCTGCAGCAAGAGCACCTCAGCGCCATCGTCTATGTAGGTATTGATCAGGACCTGGATGGCTTCGTCAGTTCCATTGGTGAGGATGAAATCGTCGGGCTCCACGCCGAAGAATTCCGCGAGCTCCTGCTTGATCTGGCCGTATTCCGGATAGATCGCAAGCCCGGCCTCGCTCAGTTGTTCTCGCAGATATTCGATCACCTTGGGCGACGCGCCTACCGTGTTCTCGTTGAAGTCCAAGCGCAGCTTCCCGGCGCGGCCACCCGTTGGCGGAGAATACGGAGCCATATTGAGCACCGCTTCGCGCGGTTGTAAAACACCGGGCGGCAGATCGATTCGTTTACTGGCCAATACGCACCTCACTATTGAGACGAACCTCAATTGATCGGGCATGCGCTTCCAGCCCTTCCGCGCGTGCCAGCGTAGTGATCGCGGGTGCAAGATTCCGCAAACTAGCGCGCGTCAATTCCTGGACCGAGATCACCTTCACAAAATCGGCCGATGACAATCCGCCTCGAATTCGCGCCGCCCCCGAAGTGGGCAACACGTGATTTGGCCCGGTGGCATAATCGCCCGCGGCCTCGGGACTGCTGGGTCCAATGAAGATGCTGCCGGCATGTTGAATCTTCGGAAGCAGAGCGGCATCGTAAATCGCGAGGTGCTCCGGCGCAAGCTGGTTGGATGCCTCCACGGCCGCGTCCACCGAAGGGCACAGGATCACGGCGCTGTTGTTCCGAATGGCCTCGCAAGCCACAGGCGCGGTGGCGAGCGATTCCAGTTGTCGCGCTACCTCCAGCACCACTTGCTCTGCAAGTGAACGCGAGGTCGTCAGCAGAACGGAGGACGCCTCCACATCATGCTCCGCCTGCGCCAGCATGTCGGCCGCAATGTAGCGCGGGTCCGCATCCTCGGCGATGATGACGATTTCGGTGGGACCAGCGACAAAATCGATGCCAACCTCGCCCGCCAGCAGTTTCTTCGCGGCAGCCACGTAGATGTTGCCGGGGCCAACGATGCGATCTACCTTCGGAACCGTAGCCGTACCGAAGGCGAGCGCCGCAATCGCCTGCGCGCCTCCGATGCGGAAAATATTTTCAATTCCCAGGAACTTCGCCGCCGCCAGGATCTCCGTGCTCGGATGCGGTGACGTGACGCATATCGTCCGGACACACGCCACCTGCGCGGGAATCACGGTCATCAACAATGTAGATGGCAGCGGATAACGGCCGGCCGGAATGTATGCGCCCATCGATTCCAACGGACGCACGATGGATCCTAAGCGCCGTCCATCGGGAAACTCAGTCCAGGTGTCACGCGGAAGCTGCAGCGCCGCATATTCGCGCACGTTCTTGGCAGCAATCTCGAGCGCCGACTGGAATTGAGGAGAGACGGGAGCGCCAGAGGTAGGAACAGTCAACCCACCTTCCAATCCATCGAACTTGCGCGCGTACT
>Ga0302325_10003033_pt1 | contig 40027 bp, 31 predicted proteins | sample Palsa_T0_2_FD_201948 | JGI IMG/M metagenome (GOLD analysis project Ga0302325, IMG submission 201948) | Peat permafrost microbial communities from Stordalen Mire near Abisko, Sweden - Palsa_T0_2 | ecosystem: Environmental > Terrestrial > Soil > Palsa > Peat permafrost | place: Sweden: Abisko...
GGGGGGACGGCGACGCCCGATGCGAGCCCACTTCGCCCGCTCGCTCATCCCCCGGCGGCTGCGCCACGCGTCGCGACGCCGAAGAAGAAGACGCCCGCCGGCACGAAGAAGCCACGATCCATCCACTCATCGGGCGCGTCATCGTCCAGCGGGCGCTAGCTCGTGAATTGATGAAGACACCGGCAAGACGGTGGTCGTATAACGGCGCCGCCCCATGGCTGGCTCGCCCCACGCGTTTCGTTTCTTCCGGGCGGGAGGGGTCGATCAGGTCGACCTCTCGGATCCGGAGGCGTTACGCAAACTCGATGCCCTCGATCTCAAACTCTGGGTGGCCCTCGCGTGCCCGACTCACGGGCTGGAGATCGACGCGCGCACGCTCGACCTCATCGACACGGACCACGACGGTCGCATCCGGCCCCCGGAGATCCTGGCAGCCGTAGCGTGGGCGCGGGATGTCTTCCCCGTCGAGGATCTCTTCCACGGTGACGACACCCTGCCCCTGGCGTCGGTCTCTTCGACGACAGAGGCGGGGCGGGCCGTCCGGGAAAGCGCGCGCCGGGTGCTCGCCGACCTCGGGCGCCCCGACGCCGACGCCATCCGCCTCGAGGACGTCTCGAACGCCGACCGCATTTTCGCGCAGACGGCGTTCAACGGCGACGGGGTCGTCACGATCGACTCTGCTCCCGACGAGACAGTGCGTCAGGCCATCGCCGACGCGATCACGGTCATGGGGCCGGTGATGGACCGGAGCGGCAAACCGGGGATCGACCGCGCGAAGGCTGACGCGTTCTTCGACCAGGCCGCGACGTACAGCGGCTGGCTCACCCTAGGCGACGTCGACGAGGTGCGAACCCTGGGCGCCGCCACGCTCGCAGCATTCGACGCTCTCGGCGCCGTGCGAGGCAAGATCGACGACTACTTCATGCGGACGAAGATCGCGTCGTTCGATCCCACGATCACCATCGGCCCCGCGCGCGCCGAGGACGTCCAGACGCTCGCGCTCGCCCAGTTGGCCACCGACGACGAGCGTGTCGCGCGCTGGCCTCTCGCGCATATCCGGCGAAGCGCCACGCTGTCTCTTCGCGAGTCGCTCAATCCCGCCTGGGTCGCGCGCATGCAGGCATTCGCCGAGCTCGTGGTCGAACCGATCCTCGGGCGTGGGCGAGGGGAGATCTCCGACGACGACTGGGCGGTCATCCTCCTACGTCTCGGGCCGTTCGCAACGTGGATGGGGACAAGGCCAGACTTGCCGATCGCCGCGCTCGGGCCCGATCGCGTCCGCGCGCTCGCGGGAGGGCCCCTCCGCGAGGCCGTCACGGAGACCATCGCCAAGGACGCCGGACTCGAAGCCGAATACCTGCAGATCGAGTCCGTCGAGAAGGCCATCCGTCTTCGCCGCGACCTGCTGCGCGTCCTTCGCAACTTTGTCAGCTTCGCCGACTTCTACGGCAAGAGGGACGCGGTCTTTCAGGCGGGCACGCTCTACATCGACGGTCGAAGCTGCGACCTTTGCCTGCCCGTTCACGACGTGACGAGACACGCCGCCCTCGCGGTGCACGCGAACGCCTATTTGCTTTACTGCGAATGCGTCCGCCTCAAGGACGCCGAGAAGCGCACCATCGTGGCCGCGGTCACGGCGGGCGGCGTGGACAACCTGCTCGTAGGACGCAACGGTGTCTTCTTCGATCGCAAGGGCGACAACTGGGACGCGACCGTCGCGCGAATCGTGGAGAACCCGACGAGCGTGCGCGAGGCCTTCTGGTCGCCCTACAAGCGTTTCTTGCGCCTCGTGCAGGAGCAGATCGCCAAGCGCGCGTCGTCGGCCGCGGAGACATCCAACAAGACCCTCGAAGAAGGCGCAAAGTCGGTCACCAGGCCGGAAGACAAGCCCGAACCCCCGCCGGCCCCGAAGCGGTTCGACGTGGGGACCGTCGCCGCGCTCGGCGTGGCCGTGGGGGGCATCGCGGCGTTCTTTTCGAGCATGCTGGCCACGTTCCTGGGCCTCGGGATGTGGATGCCGCTGGGCATCGCCGCGCTTGTCATGGCGATCTCGGGTCCTTCGATGCTCATCGCCTGGCTGAAGCTATCGCAGCGCAACATCGGGCCGCTCCTCGACGCGAGCGGGTGGGCGGTCAACGCCTTCGCGCGCATCAACGCCCCCTTCGGGCACGTGCTCACCAAGCTCGCCGAGCTGCCCCCGGGGGCCAAGCGCATCCTCGACGACCCATTCGCGACCAAGCGAACGCCATGGATCCGGATTGTGTTGCTGCTCATCGTCTTGCTCGTCGGTTCCGCGTGGGCGCTCGGCAAGCTCGATGCGTATCTGCCGGATCACGTGAAGGCCCGGGCTGTCCTCTAGCGCGCGCCCCCGACCGAGTAGGGCGCCGACAACCAAAAATGAGGGGCAGTTCGCCTCACCGTTTTTCTTTGATTGAGAGAGGCGCCCGGGGTACGAGGCGCATGATGCCCGTTCGTGACTTGGTGGTGGCCGGCGCTCTGTCGGCGACGTGCGTGCTCTTCTCGGCTCCTTCTGCGCTCGCGCAGGCGCCGCCGACGGGGGCACCACCGGCCGACGAGAGCAGCCTCGTTACGGCCCCCAAGGCCCTCGCCTACGTGCCGCCGCCCAGCGGACCGGTGACCGACGCGATGCACGTGGCGCTATCCGCGGGTGGCCAGTTCCAGACGGGCAACACTCACCTTTATGCCTTCACGGGGCAGGGCAAATTCGACATCCGTCGCGGCGACGATGCATTCGCCGCCGGCCTCATCGGAAATTACGCCAGGACATTCACCCTCCTACCGGCAGGAGCGGCCGGCACCCCTGCCCCTCCGGGGTATTGGGCCGACTCGGCGGACAACCTGCAGGGCAAGGTTCGTTACGATCGTTACCTGACGAACAACGCCAGCCTTTACATGCAGGTGACAGGCACGCACGACACCTTCCAGGCGCTGACGTTCCGGTTGAACGTCGATCCGGGCGTGAAGGTCCTCTTCGTGGCCGACCCTACGACCAAGCTCTGGGCCGAGGCCGGCTACGACTTCCAGTACGACCTCCACTACACCGACTCTCTCGACCTCGAGCGAGCGGGCGCCGGCGGCCTGACGCTCGACCCGAACGGCGATCCCTATCTCATCAGCCAGACCGACACGATCCAATCGAGCCGCCTCTTTCTCGGCTTCTCGCAGGCGTTCAACAAGGAAGTCCAGCTGAGCTCCGGGCTCGAGTACCTGCAAGGCTTCGGCGGGAGCGGGGCGAACCCGCCCGGGACCCCGGCCGGCTATGCGGTCTGCTCGACCCTTCCCATGGGAAGCACGATGCCCTGCGTCGACCCGGTGACCATCTCGCTCAAGTCGGCGCGGCTCAACTTCGATGTCCTGCTCGCGGCCAGCGTCGGAAAGGGCTTCTCGTTCGGCGTCGGCTACTCGCTCAAGTACAACGGCGCCCCGCTCCCCGGGAAGGTCGATACGGACATGAGCGGGACCTTCAGCATCATCTACGCCTACGCCGACCCGGCTCCCAAGCCGCCGCCCCCGCCGCCGCTGTGCCTGCCGCCCGCGCCTCCCCCACCCGCGGCGGCACCCCCCACCCCTGCGCCCCCGGCGGCGCCGCCCGCCCCCGCCACAATCCCGATGCCCGCCGCTCCGTCCACGATGCCCCCGCCCCCGCCGGCGGCGGCCACGATGCCGCCCTCGGCAATGCTCTGACGGCCGCTCCGGCCGACGGGAGGGACGGACGGCGCACGAGGGCCGCCGCGTTGTGCGTGGCCCACGTTGTCTCGCCGTCTGTCTCGCTGCTCTACGTCCCAACCGCAGCCAGGGGGCGCGTCCCCGACGCGTATGCCCCCAAGAGCGCGGTGAAGCTCGATGGTGAGCACTGGCGGACCAGCAGCGCTGGACGAGCGTGCCGCGCTGCCGCCTTCTTCGCGATGTACATCGCTCCGTGGCTGTTCACTTGAGTCACGATGACCGCGAGCTCGCAGCGCTGCACCATCGACTCCAGCGTCTCCGCGAGCCGCCCACCGACTCGGCCGCGATGAAACTCGACGACGTGTCCTAGAGCGCCCGCGCGCCGAGCGATCTCCGATTCGTGGCGCTCGAGTCCACCGACCACTGCGATGCGCATGGGCTATCTCCAGCGAGGTGCACCGTCAGACCGCCACGCTGATGTCGTTCACCAGGGGAAGGCCCGCCTTGACCCACGCCCGAGTGCCGCCCGAGAGGTTGTAGACCTTCGCCAGACCGTTGGAGACCGCGATGCGCGCCGCCGTCTCGCTCCGGACGCCCGCCGCACACACGAACAGGACCCCATCGCGCGCGAGAGCAGCCTTCGGGCTCGACCGAAGCTGGGTGAGCGGCACGAGACGGGCGCCGGCGATGTGTCCGCCGTACCACTCGGCGGGGTCCCGGACGTCGATCACCTCGATTTCACCGCTGGAGATGAGATCTTGCGCCTTCTGGGGGCTGAGCGATTCGATCATGGTGTCTAATATAACGGACACGACGACCATCTTCAAGCCCGACGAGCGCGAAACAGCCACGCCGGCGTCTACTATGCCGAAGTCCCTAGGGAAACGAGCCCCCCGAAGGGATGGGCTGCCCCGGCCGAAGCCTGCGGAGTGCGCTCTCGAGGGCGTCGATGTCCTCGCGGGTGTTGTAGGGGGCGAGCGATGCACGGACCGTGCTCTCCAGGCCGAACCGCCGCAGGATGGGCTGCGCGCAGTGGTGGCCAGACCTCACGGCGATGCCCTCTTGATCGAGCGCGGCGCCCACGTCCTCGGTGCGCACCCCGTCTAGAACGAAGGACATTACCCCCGCCTTCTCGGCGGCGGTCCCGATCAGGCGCAAGCCCGGCACGCGCACGAGCTTCTCTTCGGCATAAAGGCGGAGCTCGTGCTCGTAGCGGTCGATGGTGTCGAGGCCGATCGCCGAGACGTAGTCGATCGCCGCTCCGAGGCCGACGGCATCGCCGATGCTGCCGGTACCCGCCTCGAAGCGCCCGGGCGGGGGCTGGTACGTCGTCTTCTCGAAGGTCACGTCCTGGATCATGTTCCCGCCCCCCTGCCACGGGGGCATGTGCTCGAGAATCTTGCCCTTGCCGAAGACCGCGCCGATCCCGGTGGGGGCGAAGATCTTGTGGCCCGAGAACACGTAGAACTCGCAGTCGAGGGCCTGGACGTCGACGGGCATGTGCGAGACCGCCTGCGCCCCGTCGACGAGAACGACGGCCCCGTGACGGTGGGCCATCTCGATCATCGGGCGCACCGGGACAATCGTCCCGAGCGCGTTGGACACGTGCGGGATCGACACGATGCGCGTCTTCGGGCCGAGCAGTCGTTCGAACTGGTCGAGCTCGACCTGCCCTCGATCGTCGACGGGCGCCACGCGCAGGCGCGCACCCTTGAGGGTGCAGAGCTGCTGCCACGGGACGATGTTGGCGTGGTGCTCGAGCCAGGTGATGACGATCTCGTCCCCGGCGCCGACGTTGCGATCACCCCAGGTCTTCGCGACGAGGTTGATCCCCTCGGTAGCGCCGCGCACGAAGACGATGTCTTTGGCGGAAGGCGCGTTGAGCAGGCGGCGGACTTTGTCTCGCGCTCCCTCGTATGCGTCGGTGGCGCGCGCGGCGAGCGTGTGCGCGGCGCGGTGCACGTTCGAGTTCTCGCGCTCGTAGTAGGTCGAGATGCGATCGATCACGACCTGCGGCTTCTGCGTCGTCGCGGCGTTGTCGAGCCATACAAGCGGGCGCCCATGGATGCGCTCGCGCAGGATCGGAAAGTCGCGTTTGATCACGTTCGGGTCGAACGGTCGCGAACCGCGGTCGACGTCGGGGACGAGCTCCGGTCGGAACTCGTAGGCGGTCAGGTCGGTTGCCGGGGCGATCGGGGAGTCGACCGCGGGTAGGGGCGGGAGACCGGGCGTGGGCGCGGGCGCGGGCGAGAGGCCGGGCGTGGGCGCGGGCGAGAGGCCGGGCGTGGTGGCTAAGCCGGGTGGGAACGCAGGCGCGGGCGCGAACGCGGGCGCGGGCGCGGGCGCGAACGCGGGCGCGAACGCGAGCGCGGGCGCGAACGCAGGCGCGGGCGCGGGCGCGAACGCGAGCGCGGGCGCGAACGCAGGCGCGGACCCGAATGCCGGCGTGGGTGCAGGCGCGAACGCGGGCGCAGGCGCGAACGCGGGCGCGGACCCGTACGCGGGCGTGGGCGCGGACCCGAATGCGGGCGTGGGTGCGGGCGCGAATGCCGGTGCAGACGCGGACGCGGGCGACGAGGGAGCGCCGGCGAGGGCGAGGAAGTAGGGGGCTGATCCCGCGGCCTCTTGGGTCGGCGCGCCGAGGGCGTTGGGGGTTTGCGCGAGAGCGATCGGGGTCGTGCCAAGGCTGTCCGTGAACATCGCGGGCAGCGTGCGCAGGCTCGCTTCGTCGGGGATCGGGCTTGCTGCGAGCGGCGGTCGGTGCACGAAGCCCGGCACCGGGGGAGCGCTTAGGGACGGCGCGAAGCCGCCCGCGCCGACCGCAAGTGCGCTCGGCCCGGGGTTCGGCGGGGCGATGGGCACTGGTCCGCCGACCGGCGGGGATGGCGGCACGACCGTGGGGGCGTTCAGGGCCTCGCCGGGAACGCCTTTGAAGAAGGCGTTTGCCAGCCGTTCGATCTCCCCCACCAAGGAAACCGCGAGATCGTCGCCGACAACGGCACCGCCGGAGCCAGGCGACGTCGGGTCACCTGTACTCATGGTACTTGCCGACGTTGACACCCTCGAGCACACCGATCGCGTCGTCGGTCAGGACGGCAACGGAGCAGTAGAGCGAAACGAGGTACTCGGCCGCGCCGCGCTGGTTGATGTTCATGAGGCGGACCGAGAGGCTCGGGCTCGCCTCGCCGGGCAGGCCCGGCTGAAAGAGGCCCACGACGCCGCGCTTCTTTTCGCCCGTGCGGAGGAGCAGCACGTTGGTCGTGCCATCGGGCCCCACCGCGAGCTTGTCCGTCGGGATGAGGGGGAGGCCGCGCCAGGTGAGGAAGGGCGAGCCGAAGAGGTTGACGGTGGGCGGCGGCACGCCGCGGCGGGTGCATTCGCGCCCGAATGCCGCGATTGCCTTCGGGTGGGCGAGAAAGAACGCCGGCTCCTTCCAGACCTTGGCAATGAGGTCGTCGAGATCGTCCGGCGTGGGCGCACCCGACCGCGTGCCGATCCGCATCGACGGCGTGACGTGGCTGAGGAGCCCGTAGTTGGGGTTGTTGATGATCTCGCTCTCCTGCCGCTCCTTGACCATCTCGATGAGGACACCGAGCTGCTCGCGGACCTGGTCCATCGGGCTGCGATAGAGGTCCGAGATCCGGGTCTGCACCTCGATCGTCGTCGTCACGGTGCTGAGCGTGTACTCGCGTGGCTGCTCCTCGTAGTCGACGAAGGCCGTCGGGATGTCGTCGCTGTCGCTCGGGCTGCACTCGATGCGGATATCGTCGGGGCGTCCCTCTCTCACCTTGTTGATCCGGTAGGTGCCGGCTTCGAGGGGCACCCACGGCAGGAGATTGACGATCCAGCGCGGGGTGACGCCGATCCATTGAGGCGGGGTCTTCGTCGTGTTGGCGAGTTGCCTCGCCGCCTGTGCGCCCAGCGTCTTATGGACCTCGGTCATGGTCGATGCTCCTCCGTGCCAAGCTGGCCCCGAGCGTCGTGGGACCCTACGGCGTCCCCATCCCTTACAACGAGGCGCGCACGTATTTCAACTGACAGGGATGCATCAAGGCACTATCGGTTCGCCTTGGCCTCTCTGGGGCAGCGATTGCTCTTCGAAGCCCGCGGCGGTCTCGCGGAGCCAGAGGATCGACGGATCGCTCAGGTTCTTGTCGAAGTCGAAGCGCGCCCGCTTCGGCATGCCGTCCTTGTCGAGCTGCAGGACGGTGGCTTTCATGCCGGTGAGTTGCACGGAGTCTCCGGCGTGCAGCGAGCCGTCCATTCCCCGAAAGACCTCGTCGGCGCCCATCTGGAAGATCGGCCTCGGGCTAGCGATGAGCTCGAGCGAGCGGTCGCCGGAGCGAACGACGAGGACGCGCCCCGCCTCGTAGCTGAGGACGCGCCATGGAAGCGTGACGTCGTCCAGCATGCACGGCGCGAATAGAGCGGTGGCGAACGCCTCGGCGCGAAGTACGACGATCGCCGACCGGCCCGCCGCGCGCTCGCGCACCCACGCCATGCGACGCTCGATGGCGTCGCCGATGCCGCTCCTGAACTGGGTCTCGGCCAATCCGGCGATCGGCGCGCGAACGAAGTGGATGAACGCGAGACCGAGGGCCAGCGTCGCCGTGAGCTCGGCCATGCCGCGGCGCGGCTGGGCACGTTCGGGAAACCATGCGCGGTCGAGGACGACCGCGACCACCGCGCTGACGCCGATCATCGCCGCGCCGAGCAGGCGGGCCGACGTGTGCACCGCGAGCACCGGGACGACCGCGAGCACCGAGCCGCCCAGCAGCCAGGAGGCTTCGCGGCGCACCGGCTCTTCGACGGATCGAAACGTCTGCGCGACGACGACCGTGAGCAGGGCCGCTGCCGCCACGGCGACACCCATGACGACCCACCATCTCTGAGCGAGCAACATCTCGTCGTCGACCCCTGCCCAGGCGGCGCACATGAGCACCGAGAACCTGCGAGGCGCGTCCGCGAGGAAGGCCCCGAAGTTCCAGAACGGATCGAAGTACATCCCGCCTCCGCGCGCGCCGTACTGGAGCGCCGACCGCAGCCCGAGATAGGCGGCAGCGGGAACGACGAACGGGGCCAGACCGGAAGCCCGCGCGAGGAACGACTCGCGGCGGCGCAGGACTTCGAAGGCCACGACGTAGCCGGAGAAGCACAACGAGTATTCGCCCGCGGCCATGGCCAGGCAAAAGGCCGCGAAGGTGGCGATCGCGTCTCGCGCCCGCCGCTCTCGCCGCCAGCGCAGGTAGAGCAGCAGGCCCGCCGCGCCGGTCGCGGTGGAGATGATCGCCTCTCGGTTCGCGATCCAGAGGAGCGGGATGACGTGGCACTGCGCAAGCGCGAAGACGATCGAACCGATTCTCGCGATACGTCGCGTGAACGAGCTCTCGAGAATCGCGTAGACGAGGAGCGTCGCAGCCGCCCACCAGAGCAGCGAGTGCAGGTGGCCCCACCACGCGAGGCGGGGAGCGATCCGATAGTCGAGATACAGGCTGAAGCTTGACAGGGGGCGCAGAAACCGCACGACCAAATGCGGATGCGTCCACCACGGGAAGACGCCTCGCTCGAGCAGCGCAGCGCGGTTGGAGTCGTCGATGAAGTCGTAGAGCGCGAAGGGGCCCCGATCCCCCGGCGCGTAGAGGCCCTGGGTCATCTCGCGCTGCGCGAAGTCGTCGATGATGAACGGCGCGAAGAGGGCGGGCACGTGAACGAGCACCGCAAACGCGATCGCGAGGCGGAACCCGACGTCCCCGCGCAGCCGGTCGCGCCAGCCGGACACCGACGCGGTCACGTCCAGCCTTGGAGCCGGTCCCGGATCCGCAGGAACGGTTTCTCGACGAAGACGTGGAGGCCGTACGACGCGACGAGCGACAGAGCGAGGAGCGACACGACCGACGCCGGCCAGACGACGGGCATCGGCCAGCCGTGCTGGAGCACGAGCACGCCGGCGACCCGCGACACGATCATCCCGCAGATCGGCAGGTGCACCAGGTACACGCCGTACCCGAGCGTCGCCACCTTCCGGAAGAAGGGCAGCGACAGGGCGCGCTGCACCCACCCTCCCCCGCCGTTTAGCAGGAGCAGCGTCCAGGCGAAGTACATGATGCTCGTCAGCGTGCCCCACGAGAGCACCTGCATGATGCCGATCGCCTTGAGGCCGAACTTGTACGGCTGCATCAGCAGCCACACGCACGCGAGGGCCGTCAAGTGGAGCAACGCGCGGGAGAAGGGGCTCTCCAGCCACCGCGCGATGGGCGCGCGCCACCGGTGCTGCACGTACGCGAGGGCGATGCCGGCCATCAGCGTGTCCGCCCGCGTGTGCGTCGGATAGTAGAGGTAGTTGTACCGCGCGACCTCGTCCCAGCCCGGGTGCGTCAGGTAGAGGACGACGCGGACCAAGAGCGCGCCGATCCACAGGCCCCCGATGAGCGTGAGCCGCGCGCGATCGGTCCGGAACTTGTAGAGCAGAAGAAAGAGGAACGGCACGGCCAGGTAGAACTGCTCCTCGAGGGCGAGCGACCACCCCCACGGCATCACGAGCTGGCCCGGAATGAGCGGCTTGCCGTAGTTGGTGAGGTACACGTACTCGAGCCACAGGTGGCGGTGCTGCGCGTCCGTCAGGGGCAGCAAGACGGCCAGCAGCGTGAGCACCAGGTAGTACGCAGGGAACGTCCGGAACGCGCGGCGCAGGTAGAAGCGGCGCACGTTGGCGGTTCCGGACGTCTCGACGGACCGCAGGAGGATCGATCCGATGAGAAAGCCGCTCAGCACGAAGAAGAGGTCCATGCCGAAGAACACGTTGAGCGACAGCGCGCTCCACCCGTCGTCGATCGGCAGCGGGCGCGTGTACTTGAAGTTCATCGTCACGTGGTATTGGACGATCGACGCGATCGCGAGAAACCGCATCCCGTGCAGCGCGGGATAACGGTTGTCGAGGAGGTCGAGCTCGAAGAAGCGACGCATCACCGCGGGCTCGGCGCGCGGTACTGCGACAGTGGCGGACATGCCGTAGGCCGGCAGGATACGACAGGTCGCGACGAGTCGTCGCATCGGACAGGCGACGCACATATTTGAAACACGACTGCTCTTCCGTTACTCAAGCCTCTATCGCGGCCTTCCGAGGAACGGAACGCCGCAGTGGGGGAGCGCGGCCGCTCCCCCACTCCCCCATCCGGGAAACGCGCGCTGCCACGATTGCGACCACCACTCTAGCCGGAGCTCCTTCGACGATGGTCACCCGCTCGCCGTGCACCCGCGGAGGCCGTCGCACGGCCGGTTTGCTCGCCGTTCTCTGCGGCTCCCTTGGCGCAGGCTGCGCCTCGAGCGGCGCCGATGTGAACGGCCCACGGGATCCGCACGATGCGACGTCCACCCCAGGCGCGACCCCCGCCCCGGTGCACGACGGACGCGCCGCGCGGCGTACGCTGGGATGGGTCAGCCTCGCGGTGGGCGCCGAGGCGGCGATCGTGGCCGTCGTCACGTCGGGCATCCTCGTACACGACAAAGACGTCCTCGACGCCCAGTGCAACGCCCAAAAGCTGTGCTCGCCCGCGGGCGTCAACGCGGCGGGGACCATTTCCTCGGTCACCCCCTGGAACACGGGCGCGTGGATCGCCGCGGCAGCAGGGCTGGGCGCGGGGACCATCTTGCTGCTGACGAATCGGCCCGACGCACCCGGTGCCACCGCCATCACCGTGTCGCCGGAAGGTTCTGCCCCGGGCGTCGGCCTGCGCGGGCAATTCTGATGGGACGGGGACGGAGGGTTCGCACGGCGCCCTGGGCGATCGCCGTCTGGGCGATCGCCGTCGCCGGTGGCTGCCAGCTCTTCATGAACCTCGACGTCGGGGGCTATGGGCCCGTTCCCGAGACGTGCGACGGGGACGCGGCGTGCGCGCAAGCCTCGCTGACCTGCCTCTCGGCGAGAGACTGCGACGGCGGACAGGTCTGCTGCCTGGGCGCCCCCTCACAGCAAGGGGACGCGGCCGCCGCGGTCGCGGCTTGCCAGGCGAGCCCGTGCGGGTTCACGAGCGTCCAGCTTTGCAGTGGCAACGCCGAGTGTGGCAGCGGCGTCACGTGCGCCCCTTGTTCGTTGGAGGGTATTTTTTCCCTCTCGATCTGCGGGTCGTCCGTCGAGTGCTCACACTGACGCCAAGAGCGCGGTATGCTCTGCGAAGGGCGAGAGGGGTCGCCCGAGAATGCTCAAGGCGCGAGGCCCATTCTGTTCGAGGTCTGCGGGGTGGCGCAAGGCGGGCTGGCTCGTCCTTATCCTCTCGACCTGGCAGGGGTGCAACCTCGTTCCGCAGACGCTTCCGCCTTCGCCGGAGGGCAACTCCGCGGCCGCGCCGACGGTCGGTGAAGCCGACGCATCCGCCACCAGTGCCGACGCGTCGTCGGGCGGCGGCGCCTTCGGCCTCACCGGCACCGGCAGCGGCAGCGGCGGTGGTTCGCTATCCTCGGGCTTGGGCGGCAACCCCGGCACCGACGGCGGCTCCGCTCCGCTGGCAGTGAGCGACGCAAGCGCAGGTGGGGACGCCGGGGTCGAGGGCCCCGCCGATGCAGCGGGCACCGCCGACGGCGCAGCGGTCGAGGGTCCGGCGGACGGCGCCGCACTCGACGCCGAGCCCGATGCCGGCGACGCCGCCACCGATGGTTCGTCGCCCGACGCAACGTCCGACGCGGCGGTCGAACAGTCCGACGCGGCCGTCGAAGAATGACGTCTACTCTGGCTCAGCGGGCCCGGATTTCGGTGCCGATGCCCTGATCCGTGAAGATCTCGAGCAGCACGGCGTGCTTCACGCGGCCGTCGATCATGTGCACTTTGCCGACGCCGCCCGAGAGGGCTTCGAGGGCGCACTGCACCTTGGGGATCATCCCCGAGTGAATGACGCCCGTCTCGATGAGCTGCGCGGCCTGCGGCGCGGTGAGGGAGCGGATGAGGGCTCCGTCGCCGCTCCGCACGGCTTCGACGTCGGTGAGCAGAATCAGCTTCTCCGCCTTCAGCGCCTCGGCCACCTTGCCCGCGGCCGTATCGGCGTTGATGTTGAGCGAGTTCCCGTCGCGGTCGACGCCGACGGGCGAGATGACCGGGATGAACCCCGACTGCACGAGCTTGTCGACGATGTCCGGGACGATCTCGACGATCTCGCCGACCCGCCCGGGATCCACGATGGTGTCCGTCCCGCCCTCCCCCCGCGCGCGGACGCCCGGCATCTTGCGCGCGTGGATGAAGCTGTCGTCTCGGCCCGAGAGCCCCACGGCGCGGCCCCCCTCCTGGCAGATGAGGCCCACGATCTCCTGGTTTATCTTGCCGCCGAGGACCATCTCGACGACGTCCATCGTGGCGTCGTCGGTGATACGGAGGCCCGAGACGAAGTGGGAGTCGACGCCCATCTTCTCCAGGGTCTCGTTGATCTGAGGGCCCCCGCCGTGGACGACGACCACGTGGATGCCGACGTAGCGAAGGAGGCAGATGTCCTTCGCGAAGCTCGCCTTCAGGTCGGCGTCGATCATCGCGTGGCCGCCGTACTTCACGACGAAGGTGCGTCCGTGAAACCGCCGGATGTAGGGCAGCGCCTCGTGAAGGACGGAGGCCTTTTCGATGACGTCCTGCATCTCAGAGACCGAGGCGCTCCACGCGCTCGCGGAACGAAGTGATGTCGGCGTCGCCCACGGCAAGGGCCTGATCGAAGTGCACGGCCACGCGCAGCATCCACGGACCGGCGGCCGCCGCGCCGAGCTCCTCGACGCGCACGACATGGCCTGCGGCCGTGCGGTACGTCTCGACGTCCTCACCGATGTAGAGCTGGAGCTGCACTTTGTCGCCGACCTCGATCTTGGTGGTGCGTATCAGGAGCAAGACGCCCGATTCGCTCAAATCGCGAATGATGGCCACGCGATGCTCACCGTCGACGCGCTCGATCGAAGCGGGAAAGCAGGCCAGGTGCCGGGCGTCGAGGCGCCGGTCCTGGGCGTCCGTGGGTGGGTGGCCGCTGCTCAACAGGACCCAATATTATCATCCTGCGAACGGCCGAGTGCCCCTTGTTCGAGCGAAGCGGCCATGTAGGATGCGTGCCCGTGCGCGGACTCAAGGCGGCGATCGGCGCGTGCGTTCTCACAATCGCCTGCGGCGCGTGCACGGCGATCCTGGGGGACTTCTCGAACGGCGGCGGCGACGGCGGCACGGGTCCGGGACTGCCTGACGGGACCATGCCGGCCTCCGAGGCAGGGGCCTCCACCGACAGCACCACGAGCGGCCACGATGGGGCGTCGACAGGTGACGATTCGACCTCGAGCGATGACGGCGGCGAAGACGCGGGACCGTCGTTCGCCGCCGACGCGTCGTGCGAGGGTGGACCGTGCGTCGTCAACGTCGCAGCGAACGGCGACCACACCTGCGCCCTCATGGCCGACCAGACGATCCGGTGCTGGGGCGACAACCAATACGGCGAGACGCTCTGGAACGGCGCCACCGGCGCGAATGCATTCGTGCCGACCCCCACGACGGTCCCCGGCATCGACGGAGGACCGCTCGGGCCGGTGAGGACCGTACGTCTCGGAGACCGCTTCACGTGCGCTCTGCTCGTCGACGGCAGCGTGTGGTGCTGGGGAGACAACGCGTTCGACCAGATCGGCGTCCCCGACGCGGGACTCGCCGGGGGGGCGACCTCCCCGGTGCCACCGACTCCCGTCTTCCCCCCCGGTTCGGTGAGCATCGTTTACGCGGGCGCCTACCACGCGTGCGCGATGCTGAACTCCGACGCGGGCGCGGGCCCTGGTCCGATCGTCTGCTGGGGTCGGAACACCTGGGGAGAGGTAGGCGTCGTCGACGCCGCCGTCGTGGCGCCCCCGGTCCCCGCTCCGTTCACGAGCTTCGAGCGCATGACCCTCGGCGCATTCATGACGTGCGCCGTCCGCTCCGCGGCGCCGTTCGGCGAGTGCATCGGTTACAACCTGTACGGGCAGCTCGGGCGCGGCATCCCCGCGGACGCCGGGCCCGATGGATCGGGCGCGACGGACAACCTGCCGCACCCGACGCCCGCGGGCGTGGCCATCGGCAATCTGGGGTCGTACGACAACTTCCCGCACGCCACCGGATACCACTACGGGACAACGTTCACGGACGGCACGATCGCGCTCTGGGGCGACAACAACTGGGGCCAGCTTGGCCCGCAGGTCGACGCCGGTTTCTCGCCGACGCCCACGCTCGTCACTGCGATTAGCGACGTGACGGCGCTAGGCCTCCTCCAGTACTCGACGTGCGTGCTGCGGTCGGACGGTACGGTCTGGTGCTGGGGCTACCCGGCCTTCGGGCAGAGTGGCAACGCGACGACAGACGCAGGACTCACGCCGCAGCCGGTCCCGACGCAAGTGACCGGCATCACGACGGCGACGGGTATCAGCACGGGCCTCAACCACGCGTGCGCCCTCCTCGCCAACGGCACCATCGCTTGCTGGGGCGACAACGTCGACGGACAACTCGGACGCTCCACGGGCGGCGCGACGTTCTCCCCGACGCCCGGCCTCGTGCAGTTCTAGAGAGCTAGACCTTGTAGAACTGAGCGCGAGGCCCGGCTCTACGAGCCATTGCCGCCGGCGGCGCTTGCCGGCACTATCCGGAGTGGAAGGCCTCGATGCCAGGTTTGCAGCAAACGCGCGCCACGGGGAGGGCGTCGTTGGTCGTGCTCATCGCCATCGCGAGCGCTGCGGCCTGCGGTGGGTCCAAAGGCGCCGACGGCTCGGGCGACGGCGGCGGTCAAGCTTCAGCGGGGGGCTCCGGCTCGGGCGGGCCGTCCGGCTCCAACGGTGGCGCCCTCGGTGATGACGCGGCGGGCGACGACGGGCCCTCGTCCTCGGGCACGCCGGGCATCAACACCAGCGGCTGGGTGTGCCCGTCGTCCATCGTGTTCGGCGGGTACACCACGGAGTGCGTGACCTGCATCGAGAGCATGTGCGCATCGCCGCTCGCGCAGTGCCAGACGATGAGCTGCGAAGTCTGCGAAGGGCCGACGTTCGAGTGCGAGTCGGCCATGTGCAACGCGGCGTGCTCGCCGGACGGCGGAGGGGGCAGCAGCGGCGGCGGACCGGAAAGTGACGGAGGCTCGGCGAGCAGCGGAGGCAGCAGCAGCGGGGGCGCCTCGAGCGCCGCGTGCACGGCGCTGATGACGTGCTGCACTCTCGCCGCCATGTACGATCCTTCCGTGGCGTCGTCGTGCACCTCGATCGCCGAGAGCGGCAACGCTTCCGACTGCGAGGAAGCCGCCTCCAAGCTCCCGGCCGAGATCGCAACCTACTGCGAGTAGTCTGTCGCGCGCGCCAGGCGCGTGGCATCCTCGGCGCATGAAGAACATCGGAGTCCTCGGATCGGGTGTGGTCGGTCAGGTGCTCGCGGACGGCCTCATCAAGCACGGATACGACGTCATGCGCGGCACGCGCGAGCCGGCGAAGCTCGCCGAGTGGGTCAAAGGAGCCGGGTCGAAGGCGAGCGCGGGGACGTTCGCCGAGGCGGCGCGCTTCGGCGAGGCGGTCGTGCTCGCGGTCAAAGGTTCGGCCGCCGAGTCCGCGGTCGACCTCTGCGAGGGCGCGCTCGCCGGCAAGACCGTCGTCGACACGACGAACCCGATCGCCGACAAGCCGCCGGAGAACGGCGTGCTCCATTTCTTCACGGGCCCGAACGACTCGCTGATGGAGCGGCTTCAGAAGCGCGCGCCGGCGGCCCACTTCGTCAAGGCCTTCTCCTGCGTCGGCAGCGTGAGCATGATCGATCCGGCCTTCGCCGGAACGAAGCCCACGATGTTCATCTGCGGCAACGACGCCTCCGCCAAGGCGCAGACGACGTCGCTGCTCGGTGAGCTCGGGTGGGAGGTCGAGGACATGGGCGGGGTCGCCTCCGCGCGCGCCATCGAGCCGCTTTGCATGCTCTGGTGCATCCCCGGCATGCTCCGAAACCAGTGGACCCACGCGTTCAAGCTGCTGAAAGGGCGATAGCCACCGGTCGTGGTCGAGGGGAGCGACCTCCGCTCCCCTCGAGCTCCCCACCGGATTTGGGTGTGAAATACGCTCTAGTGGCTAGGTGGCGTCGGGGGGTTTGACGCCGAACTGGCCCGCGTACGACGTGCCGACGACGGGGCCGCCGTCGACGGGTTCGCCGGCGTCGGGTTCGGGGGTGCAGGACACGACGAGAGACCGGTTGCTGTTCACGCCCCAGTCCTCCCACGCGTAGGAGTTCGGGCCGCGCTTGACGAAGAGGAACTGGACGGGAGAGCTGTCGGTCATGACGAGCGAGAGGGTCCAGGCGCCGGCGCCGAGCGACGTCATGGCGACGGCCCCGTTCGGGTCCCAGTTGCCGAGTGCGGCGGTGTCGCCCCCGAGCGCCACGCCCGTATCGATGACGCCATCGATGAAGGCATCCGCGACGGTGAACGTGACCGAACATGTGACGGGCGCCGGCGCGGCGGCCTCCACGACGTCGACCGAAGCTTCGGGAGCCGCATCGCCATAGGCGACGCCGATGGTCGAATCGGGCCCATCGGTCCCTGCATCGGCGATGGATCCATCGCCAACAAGCGAGGAGACGGTAGGCGACTCCGACGAGGCCGATTGAGCGGCGGCGTCCGACGACGTCCCTTGGACCGTCGATGCCCTCGCGTCCTGCGCTGCGACGCCGGCTCCACCCTCTCCCGCTGCGTCTACGACGGACTGCAGGTCTCCGCCCGCGGTGCCTGGCGGCAGGCCCATCGGATCCGCGACGCCCGAGCATGCCGACAGGGCAAGCACGAGAACGATTTCAATCAGTCCTACCTGTAACGACATCACGAACGGTGGCGTACGACACGTCACCGATGGCGGTCAAGCCCCTTTGACGCGTCGCGTTCGCGAGCGAGCCCAGCAAAAACAAGCCCCGCTCGTGCCGGTGGCGACCGTGCTGCGTCGCGCCGTCGCGATGCGTTGGGCGGCTGCACGCCGAGGCAGAACCCTCTGACGAACCCCGCAGAAAAAAGGCGACTCGAACAGGAGATGGGACGTCCCGGCCTCACACGGAGGCCGGGCGCCCGCTACCGAAGCAAGGAGCTCAGCCGATCACGCGAACTTTGTCCGCCTGCAGGCCCTTGGGGCCCTGCTTGATCTCGAACTCCACCTTCTGTCCTTCGCTCACCGAGCGAAAGCCCGGCGCCTGAATGACGGACTGGTGGCAGAAAACATCCTCGCCCCCGCCATCCTGAGTGATGAATCCAAAGCCCTTCGCATCGTTAAACCACTTCACTGTCCCAGTTGCCATGTCTCTGCTCTTCTTTCCTCCGCGAAGGCACTTTGCCTCGCGCGGGCGCCCGCTTTCCGGCGCGCGCTCGTGCTGTCGTAATGGAAGTTCGGCGCGGTGTCGTGGGCTTTTTCTCTCGGGGGGTGGCAACGGCCTCACGGCGAGCTCGTGAGAGAGCAGAGTTTTGCTCAACCTGTCTTTTTCGCGTCTAGCGCAGCTCGAGCAGGCCGAGTCCACGCGCCCGGCCTCGATCCGAGGCGTAGAGAGTGTTCACCGCACCAGCGCGTTTTCGGGCCACGGGCTCGTTCGCTCGCGCTTCTGCGCTCGGGGAAACGATGCAAACTTCGATCTGGGGGGCGCTCGTCGGCGCGGGGCTGCTCGCGGCGTCGGGCCTTTCGGCGTGCGGCTCGCATCCCACGGGGCTCGGCGGAGACAGCGACGACGGCGGCGCGACCGGCTCGGGCAGCGGCGCTAGCAGTGGCGCAGGCGGCGCGAGCTCGGGAAGCACGGGGTTTAGTTCCGGTTTCACCACCTCCACGGGCGGCACCGCGTCGAGCGGCGGATCCACGACGTCGACGGCGACCACGTGCGACTCCACCTGCGGCGCGGCAGGCGGCACCTGCAGCGGCACGTCGTGCAGCATCGTCGAGAACCTGGCAACCGTCACCACGGCCAACCAGACGAAGCTTCAGGCCGGAGGCACCGCCGACTCGAGCTTCGCGTGGCTGTACCCCTACAACGCCACGGTCTTCGCGCGCGGGCTCGTTTCTCCCACGCTGCAGTTCGGAGGAACCGCGGCCGACTCGGTCTACGTCCACGTCACGGGCACGGGGATCAACTACCAGGGCTATCTCGCGGGCGGCGCCGCGGGCGCCGTCAATACCGCCATGTCCCAGAAGGCGTGGGACGCCGTCACCCACGCCGTTGGCGCGACGAGCATCACGGTCCAGGTGTCCAAGATCTCCGGCACCAGCGTCACGGGCCCCATCAAAGAGACGTGGACGGTCGCGCAGGGCAGCCTGCGGGGCACGATCTACTACGAGACGTACAACTCCACGATCATCGCGGGCAACGCGCTCCTCGCCTCGGCCACCGGGATCGGCATCATGAAGATCCAGCCGGGCGCCACCCAGCCGACGATCCTCCTGTCGGGCTGCGGCAACGTCTGCCACTCGGCCAGCGCCGACGGCTCGACGCTCGTCTCGTCGACGGGCGCGGAGTCGACGGCGAACAGCCGGAGCTGGAACCTCAAGAGCAACGCGGCACCCATCAGCCCCGTCGAGACGGGGAACGTGTTCACGTACGGCGGCCTCTATCCGAACGGCTCGTTCGAGATGTCCGCCACGAACTTCCGCGTGTCGCTCAACACGGCCTCGCGCCTCTACGACACGACGACCGCCGCCAACATCCCTGCCCCGGGCTGGGACAACGTCATCACGGCGGGCGGCACGACGGAGTTCTCCCCGGACGGCACCCAGATCGGCTTCATCCACGAAGACAAAGACCAGGGTCACACGCTGTCGAAGATGGACTTCGCCGTCGCCACGAAGACGTTCTCCAACCTCATCGACCTGGCCACGGATCCCGACAACTACCTCGCGTGGCCCGCGTTCACACCCGACGGCAAGACGATCCTCTACCACGCCGGTTCGGACGCGGCGTTCGAGACCGACGAGGACGCGACGGGCGACGTGTTCGCCGTCGACATCCCGTCCAAGACGGTCCAGCGCCTGAACCAGCTCGACGGGTACACGGGCAGCGGCACCACGAGCTATCTGCCCGCCAACGACCCGCACCTCAACTTTGCGCCCACCGTGCTGCCGGAAGCCGTGGGCGGATACTTCTGGGCCGTCTTCACGACGCACCGCTCGTACGGCAACCTGGCCGAGTCGAAGGCCAACGAGGACGAGAACGGCAAGCTTTGGGTCTCCGCGATCGACATCGGCGGCACGCCGGGGACGGACATCAGCCACCCGGCGTTTTACCTCGACGGCCAAGAGCTCGCGGCGGACAACCTTCGTGGCTACTGGGTGCTCCCGCCATGCGAGGCGAACGGGACGTCGTGCACATCGGGCGACGAGTGCTGCACGGGCTTTTGCCGGGGCACCGGCGCGAGCGACGAGAGCGAAGTGTGCGTCGTGCCGCCGGCCGGCTGCTCCAACGAATACGAGAAGTGCACGAAGAGCTCCGACTGCTGCAACACGGCCGACGAGTGCATCGGCGGCTATTGCAGCGTGACCATCGCCCAGTAGCGGGCTTCGTAGCGGGCTTCCTCGGCGGCCGGCTCCTTGACGGGCTCGAAGGGCGTACGGTAACGCTCACGTTCGTCGATGCCACCGGCGTTCACGCGAAGTCCGCGGGTCGCGTTCGTCGTGGCGGCCCTGACGGGTCTCGTGTGGCTGAACCAGGGCCCGTCGGCCGCACGTTACGACGCGCTCGTGGCGCCCCCGCTCGCCGAGCGCGGGCCGGCGCTGCGCGCGTGGCTACCGCTGGGGTTCGCCTACCGCCGCTCCGTCGACGAGGAGCTCTACTACGCGACGGCCCGCGCGATCCGCGGCCTTCCGTTCGATCGCGCCATGCTGGCCTCGAGGCGAGGGTACGTCCCGGACGACTTTCGGCGCCTGCCCCCATCCGACGGGCGCTGGCACATGCCGTACACCGAGGTGCCGCTCGAGTACCCGGCGCTGGTCCTGCCGTTTCTTCTCGGACCGGCCTGGCTATCGCCCACCTTCGACGTCTTCGCGATCCTCTCGGGCGCGCTGATGGCGGCGTCGATTCTCGCGTCCGTGGCGATCGCCATCCGCGCCGGCCGGCCGTCGGATCGGGAACGTGCAGCCGCCTGGTGGATCACGACGGCGCTGCTGCTCGGCCAAGGAGGCCTCGCCGTGCAGCGGCTGGACGCCGTGCCGGCGCTGTTTCTCGCCGTGGCGCTGTGGGCGGCCGCGAGGCGGCGCGCGTTCGTGATGGGGCTCGGCGTCGGGCTCGCAGCGGCCGCCAAGGTCACGCCGCTGCTCGCGCTCTTTGCGATGATGGCAGCGGATCGAGGCGCGTGGCGTAGGCCAGCGGCGTTTGGCCGGGTCGCCGCGGGCGTCGCGGTCGCTCTCGCCGTGGGATTTCTCCCGATGCTCGCGGGGACGCCGGACGGCCTGGCGAGCTTTCTCGGCTACCACCGCGCCCGGGGCCTTCAGATCGAGTCGACCTACGGCGCCGCCGCGGCCCTCGCCGAGCTCGTCGAAGGCCACGCGCGCGGCGCGACGCTGTCCTTCGGTTCGTACAACCTCGACGGCGACACCTGCCGATGGTGGGCCGGCGCGTCCACGCCGATCCTCGTCGTGGCGGTCGCGCTCTTCAGCGCCTGGGTCGCCCTTCGACCCCCGCCGGGCACCCAGAACGAACGCGCCGCGGCGGTCGCGCGCGCGGGCCTCGGCGCCCTCGTGTGCGTCTGGCTCTTCGGCAAGGTGTTCTCTCCGCAATACATGACCTGGGCCATCCCGCTCGTAGTCGTCATCCCCGAGCGGCGCGTCGCCGTCGCCCTCGTGGCGGCCATGGCCATCGCGCAGACGTACGTGCGCGGCTTCTACGATCACGTGGTCGACATGCATGCCGACGGCGTCGTCGCTCTGGTCGCGCGGGTCATCGCGCTCGTCGTACTGGCCGCCTTCGTCGTACGCGCGTTCCCGCGTCGCGAGGGCGAGGGCCAAGGCCAAGGCGCCGCCGCCGCGAGCCCGCCGTGAACCTGGCGCGCCGAGCGCCGTGGCGCGACCCTCTGACGGCGCTCCTCGTCGTGGCCCTCGGCCTGCGCCTCGTCGGCCTGACGTGGGGCCTGCCCGCCTCCGACGGCTGGGACGACGACGGCGTGGCCCCGCGAGACTTTCTCGTCGGGGTCGTCGACACGTACGCCTGGGGCCATCACGCCACGTATCCGCCGCTTCAGATGGTCCTGCTGACGATCGCCACGGCGCCGGTCTGGATCTCGGCACTCCTGCGCGCTCCCTCCCTCGCGCCCGCAGCCGTCGTCGGGACGTTCATCCAGGTGCCGACGATGACGGCGCTCGCCGTCGTCGCGAGGTCCGCGACCCTCGCGATGTCGCTCGGCATCCTGTGGAACGCGGCGAAGATCGGCGAGACCCTGCGGGGGTCGCGCCGGGCCGGCGTGTGGGCGGCCTCGTGCTGCGCCGTGAACGCCATATTCACGTACTACTCGCAGACGTCGAACCTCGACGTGCCGTATCTATTCTGGGCCGTCCTCGCGATCAGGCGGCTGGTGCAAGCCATCGCCGGTAGAGAGCCGCGGAGCTTGCGGAGCGCGATGCTCTTCGCCGCCCTCGCCGTCTGCACCAAGGACCAGGCGTACGCCCTGTTCTTGCTCTCCGTGCCGATCGCGCTCGGAGCATGGGTCCTCGTGGATCCCCCGGCGCGCCCCTTGGGGCGCTCGATCGCCGCGAACCTCGCTGCAGGCGCCGTGGCAGGCTTCGCCCTCGCGCTCGTGGTGGACGGCGCGCTCTTCAATCCGACGGGGTTCGCCGCCCGGGTGCACTTTCTCGTCGGCTCGGCCAGCCAGGACCATGCCATGTACACGGCAAGCGCCGCCGGCTACGCGCATGTCGTGCGCGACGTCGCGCTCGGGTTGGGGAGGTCGTACCCCTTGGCGGTCGCGCCGCTCGTCCTCGTCGGGCTCGCGGCGTCTTGGCGGGCGTCCGGCAGCGCGCGACGGGCAGCGGGCCTCGTTCCCGCCCTCGTCGCCGTATCGTTCACGCTCGCGTTCGACGTGGCCGCGCGCCGGACGGAGGACCGCTTCGTCCTGCCGCAGACGTTGATGTGCGGCCTCTATGCGGGCATCGGGTGCGACGCGCTGCAGACTTGGCTCGGCCCGAGGCGCCTCGGCGTGTTCGCCGCCGCCGTCGCGCTGGCGTTCGTCCCGGCGATCTACCGGTGTGCGGCCGTCGACGCGGCGATGCTGTTCGACCCGCGGTACGACGCCGAGCGCTGGCTGCGCGAGCACGTCGAGCCGGACGCTCGCCTCGAAGTCTACGACAACAACGCGCACCTTCCGCGGCTGCCGCCGGGGATCGCCGCCGAACGCGTCGACGTCACGGCGCCGAGCGCGCGCAGTCCGATGCCGGGGCTGACGGAGATCTGCGACCGCTTCTCGAACGTCGGCGCGAGGGATCCGCGCTTCATCCTGGTCTCGCAGTTCTGGGCCTACAAGTACCTGCTCGAGCCGAAGGTGCTGGCCGACCTCGGTCGCGCCCTGTCGCCCCAGCAGGAGGCGGCGCGGCTCGACTCGGACTCGACCCGATACTTCCGCGATCTCCATGAAAGTCGCCTGGGCTATCGCCTCGTGCACGTCGCGTCGCCCGCGACGGGCTTCTGGCCGATCGTCGACATCCACGCCAGCCTCGATCGCGAGATCTGGATCTACGAGCGGGAGCGGTGAGCCCGCGCGTACACCCAGACTTCGCCCCCCGTCGAGTCGTGCACGGTGCGGCACGCGAGCGGCCACGGGACGGCGCAGCGAAACGCGCCCACGCGGTCGTAGCCGAGCGAACCGTCGTAGAGGCCGCGCAGCAGCCGGTGCGAGGCGGCGTCGTGGTACCCGATCGTCGCGACCGGCAGGGGATGCGAAGGCGGCTCGGTCACGGCCTCGCTGCTCAGCTCCGTCGAAAGGACGATGACGTCGGGGTCGCGGGGGCGCGGGTCCATCGCGGGGTCGACGATCTCCGCCACCCCGTCGATGCGCTGGCGATCGGCGATGGGCTCGACGCCGGGCCGCGACGCCACGAGCGTCGATGGGATGCGCGGCAGGAACACGGGGCCGCCGTAGACCTCGACGCGCGTCCCGGCCGGCAGCGCCGCGAGGAAGGACTCCGCGCCGTACCGAGGATCGCGGACGAGCGTCGCGTCCATCGATGCGACCCCCAGCAGCGCGGGCGCGAGGCCGACGACGGCACCCAAGGCGGCGACCGCAGGCCGCCACGACCACGCCCTCTCGAACGCCAGCGCGGCGTACGGAAACAGGAGGACCGCCTGCGGCATGAGGAAGCGGTCTTCGCTCCGCCGGGCGCCGAGGTCGAAGAGGACCGCGAACGACACCGCCGCGACGAGCGGCAAGGTGAGCACGACGCGATCGCGGGTGCGCGAGGCGAGCGCGATCCCGACGCCGGCCAGCGCCGCGGCGGCTAGAGGCCACGATCCAAAGTGAGGGATGGCCCGCGCCGCGTCGCCCGCGAGCGCGAGCGCGCCGCGGAGACCGGGAGGATAGGGCGTCCAGGTCTGGCTGGCGGGGCCGAACAGAAAGGCGATGCGCCGCCCGTACCCCGTCGGGTTGACGAGCGCGCCCGACACGACCAGAAACGAGGCCGCCGCGGCGAGCGCCCCCACGGCGAAGCGGCGCACGTGGACGGCGCGGCCGGGGCCGGACGCCGGTGAACGCGGGCTCCTTGCGACCGCCACGAGAGTCGCCAGAGGGACGCACGCGACGAGCGCCCCGGCGGCGTAGTCCTTGGTCAGCACGGCGGCGGACGCGCACAGCCAGAGGGCAAGCTCCCGCCGCTCTCCCTCGAGGACACGCTGCGCCTGGACCATCGTGAGCACGATCCAGAAGAGGCAGGGCACGTCGAGGTTGCCGGTGTGCGCGTAGTAGACGAACGCCCCATCGCACGAGACGACCAGCCCGGCGCAGCATCCGACGCGACGACCAGCGACGCGTGTCCAGTAGCGCATCGTGTGCCAGACGACGCCGAGGGCCATCGCGCCCGTGGCCGCGCGCGCGGTGGCCTCGATGCCCGTCATGTAGAGGGGCTTGATGAGCTCCAGCCCCAGTGCGTCCACGTGCAGTCCGACGCGCGCCGCGGCCAGCGCCATCCACGGGAGCGACAGGACCGAGAGCAAGAGCATCTGCAGCGGCGGGTACGTGTGAAAGTGCCCTGGCCAGTACGTCTCGACGATCGCGCCGAGCCCGCACGAGCGGGGAGAGATCGCGTCGGCCGCCCACGAGTCGCCGCCCGGCAAACCCCACGTGGATCCGACGGCGAGCGACGCGGCGGAGAACGCCAGGATCCATCCTTCGGTCGTGCGCAGGGCCCTGACCGCGCGCCCGAGGGCCTCAAACACGCGCGGCCCTCGGCAGCCGGACCCAGAAGACGACCGCCACGATCGCGTACGTCAGCGACGTCGCGAGGGCCAGGCCGCCGAGACCCAAGGCGCCGACCAGCGCGGCGTTGAGGGAGGCGTTGAGGACGCTGTTGAGAAGGCCCATGCTCGGCATGATGCGGCTGTTCTGGAGCGCGACGTGGGCTCGAGCGAGGACGAGCAAGGCGCCGAACGGGGCGGCGCCGACGAGGGCCCACGGCAGGATCCCCGCGATGCGCGCCACGCCCGCGCGATCCATGGCCCCGTGCAGAAAGAGCGCCTCGCAGAGCAGCGTCCGGAGAGCGATCATCAGCGCGGCCAGGGCGGCCAGCAGGATCACGACGACGGTCAGGGTCCGGCGCGTGGTGGCGGCGAAGGCTGCCGGACGCGCCGACTCGCCCGCGAGCCGCGTGAGCAGCACCGGAAACAGCACCGCTTGAAGGAGAGACGTCGGCAGTGAGGCGACGTCGCCGGCGTAGCGGAGCAACGTGCCGCCCCCGACGACGCCGGCGAAGCCGGCCATGAGCTGATCGACGAACGGATTGATGCGCGTGATGAGCGTGCCGGTCACCTCGAGGCGCACCAGCGCGAAGATGCGACGCACCGCGGGAGGCCGCGCCAGCGTGGGGATCACCGCACCTCCGAGCGCGCGGCGCGCCAGCATCGCGAGCACGGCGATGGCCAAGAGCTCGCCGGCCACGGCGGCGAGCGGGATGACGCGGACCCCCGCGCCTCTTCCGGCGTAGACGAGGCCAATCATCACGAGCGTCCCGAGGCCGCTGCCGATGGGGTAGGCGTGGAAGACTCCGCGCGCGTTGAGCAGGCCGACGTAGAAGGCGCGCACCCCGACGACCACGACGCCCACCGACATCGCGGCGATCAGCTCGTACGCGACGCCGTGAAGCCACGCCGTTTGGGCCGCGATCCCGAAGGCGAGGGCGCCCGTTCCCAGGCCCACCACCGCCGCGATCGCCAGCGTGTGCCCGAGCAGCGCGCCAGCGATAAGCGGAACGCTGGACGGATCCGCGACCTCGGCCTCGACAAGCACCGGGACGACCGCCGAGTCCTGGAACGCGCCCGTGAGCACGGCCGAGGCGAACACGAACAAAGTCGCGAAGAGGAAGTAGAGGTCCGTCTCGGCGTTGCGCCCAAACCACGCGGCAAGAAGGAGCGGCATGAGCGCCTCGCCTCCCCGGAGGGCGACCTGCAGGGGCAGCAGGCGAAGCGCGGTCCCGGCGAGCCCTCTGCGTGGGGCGGCGTCCGCTGCGGCGCGCGTCGAGGAGGCGGTCTCGCCCGCGCGCTCGGACATCATGACGGCCGCGACGTCGCGCGGTACGCGGACGCATAGAGATCGCACATCCGCTCGACGGCGCATCGCTCGACCGCGAAGCGCCGCGCCGCGTCCCCCATGCGCCTCAGTGCGGGCCGATCGTCCCGCCACCGGACCAGCGCCGCCGCCATCGCGTCGGCGGTCGCGTCGCGCACCAGCCAACCGGTGACGCCGTGCTCCACGATCTCCGGGATGCCGCCCCCCGCGAACGCCAGCACGGGCCGCCCCATCGAGAGCGCCTCCAGCAGCGACAGCCCGAGCGGCTCGTCGCGGGCGGTGCTGAGGATCGCGTCGCACCGGGCGACCCATGGGCGCGGGTCCGCCTGATAGCCCACGAAAGCGACGTTCGCGCGGAGGGAGCGTGCGTGCTGCTCGAGCGCCGCGCGATCCTCGCCGTCGCCTACGACGACGAGCTCGACGCACGCCCGCGCGGCGGCCTCGATGGCCAGGCCCACGCGCTTCCACCCCGTCAGGCGGCACACGACGCCGACGCGGAAGGCCCCGGCGTCCGCGTCGTCGGGCGCGCTTCGGGGGGCCCAGTACGACGTGTCCACGCCGTTGCGCACGACCGTGGCGCGGTCGGCCACGCGCGGGGCCGTGGCCCCGATGGCGCGGCGCACGTACTCGCTGACGGTCACGATGCGGTCGGTGCGCGCGGCCGCCCACCGCGTGAAGAGCGACGAGCTGAGCTCCGTGTAGTGCATCACGTGGTGCTCGGTCCGAAGCTGCGGCGCGCGGGCGCGCAGGGCGGCGCGCGTCCCGAGGACGTGCGACCCGAACGTGTGCGTGTGCACGACGTCGATCCGCTCGGCGACGAGGAGCGCGGCGAGCCACGACACGTCGGAGCTGCCGAGCGCACGCACCAGGTACGCGATCGGGTCTTCGCCGGCGGGGCCGCGGTCATGCACCCGAAGCCCTGCCTGTTCGAGGTAGGCGGCGAGCCGGCGGTTCGGCGTGATAAGAGCCACTTGGTGGTCGGCGCCGGTCTGCTGCGGTCGCGTCGCCAGGTCCACCACCACCCGCTCGGCGCCGCCGATGTCCCCACCGACGACGACATGCATCACCCGCAAGCGGCTGCCCACGCTCGCCCCGGCGTACCATGCCGCCCGTTTCGCCTCCAACCCGGCCGGGCGCGTTGACCGATGTGCGGCATCGCAGGACTAGTCGCGCGCGGCGCTCCGCCCGACGAAGCGGCGGTGCGGCGCATGAACGCAGCGTTGCGCCACCGCGGGCCGGACGCCGAGGGGCTCTGGACCCGGGGGCAGGCCGTCCTCGGGCACCGGAGGCTTTCCATCATCGATCTGAGCCCCCAGGCCACGCAGCCGCTCCTCGGCTGCGACGGCACGATGGGCGTCGTCGTCAACGGCGAAATCTACAACTTCGCCGAGCTCCGCGCGGAGCTGGTGAAGCGCGGCCACACGCTGCGTTCGAACAGCGACAGCGAGGTCGTCGTCCACGCGTACGAGGAATACGGCGACGCGTTCGTCTCGCGGCTCGTCGGGATGTTCGCGTTCGCGCTCTGGGATTCGAACCGCGAACGCCTCGTTCTGGCGCGCGACCGCGCCGGCAAGAAGCCCCTCTACTACCGCGTGCTGCCGTCGGGCCTGGCGTTCGCCTCCGAGCTGCACGCGCTCGTGCGCGCGTTCCCCGCGCTCCCGGTGGAGCCCGACCTCGAGGCGCTCGAGGACTATCTCACGCTGCAGTACGTGCCCGGCCCATCGACGGCGTACCGCGGGATCTTCAAGCTGCCTGCGGCTCACATGGCCGTCGTCGACCGCCGTGGAGCGATCACCACGCGGCGCTACTGGAGCAAGCCCTCGGGCGAAGAGCTCCCCGGGACCGAGGCCGACCTGGCCCAAGAGCTCCGGCGCCTGCTCACCCGGGCCGTCGAGCGACGCCTCGTGGCCGACGTGCCGGTGGGCGCGTTTCTCTCGGGGGGCCTCGACAGCTCGACGATCGTCGCCCTCATGGCCGGCGCCTCGACGCGCCCCGTGGAGACGTTCTCGATCGGGTTCCCACACGCCTCGGACAGTGAGCTGCCCTGGGCGCGGACCGTGGCCGCCCGGTTCGGCACGGTGCACCACGAGGCCATCGTCGATCCGGACGTCGCCACGGTCGTCGCCGAATCGGTGGCCCACCACGGCGAACCGTTCGCCGACAGCTCCGCGGTCGCGACGTACGCCCTGGCCAAGATGACGCGAGCCCACGTGACGGTGGCCCTCTCGGGCGATGGCAGCGACGAGACGTTCGCCGGGTACACGCGCTACGCGACGGCGCAGCTCGCCCACCTGCACGACGCGCTCCCGGCGCGCTTGCGGCCCCTCTATCGCGCCGGGCTGCGGTCGGTGGCGCGGATCGCGGCGCCGCACGTCGCGGGCTTCGTCGATCATTTCGCGGACGGCGAGGCCGTTCGCTACCCATACATCCTGGGCCAGTTCACGCCCGAGGAGAAACGCGCACTCCTCGTGCCGGGCGCTTGGCCTGCCCCAAAGTTTTCCGTGGCGGCGCGCTTCGAGCAAGTCCTCGCCGAGAGCAGCCGGCGCTCGCGCCTCGGTCGCCTCATCGACCTCGACTGGGCGACGTACCTCGTCGACGACATCAACGCGAAGGTCGACATCGCCTCCATGGCGCACGCGCTCGAAGTCCGATGCCCCTTCCTCGACACCGACGTCGTCGAGTTCGCGGCTCGGCTGCCGCGCCGCATGCTCATGGGGCTGCGCGGCAAGCGGCTGCTGCGTGCGGCAGTGCGCGACCTCGTCCCGGCCGCGACGCTGCGGCGCACGAAGCGCGGCTTCGCCCTGCCGCTTCGCCGCTGGATGAAGCACGACCTGGCGCGCCCCATCCGCGACGTGCTGCTCGATCGCACCGCCCGTCAGCGGGGGCTCTTCGACCCGGGCGAGGTCGAGCGGCTCGTCGGCGCCGTCGACCGCGACTACGCCGTGCCCGATCGGGTCTGGACGCTGTACATCCTCGAGCTCTGGTTCCGCGAGTTCATCGATCGGCGTCCGTGACGGCACGTCCCCGGCTCGGCCGGGGCGTGGTCAAACACGGACATGGATCGCGCGGTCGGCGACGACGACGCCGTCCTCGTCGGCATACACCCATGCGCCCGGGCGGAACGTCACGCCGGCGAAGGTGACCTCGCGTCCGGAGGCGCCCGAGTGAAGGCCTTTCTCGCTCTTTCGCGGGTGGGTACCGAGCGCCAGGACGCCGAGGTCGTACCCCGCGATCTCACGCGAGTCGCGAATGCACCCGTGGACGAGGATCCCCGCCCACCCGTTCGACGCGCCGATCTTGGCGAGGTTCCCGCCGACGAGGGCGCAGCGCTGCGAGCCGCCGCCGTCGACGACGAGGACCCGGCCCGCCCCGGGCGTCTCGAGCATCGTTCGAACGAGGGCGTTGTCTTCGAAGACCTTGATCGTCTGGACGGGACCGTGAAAGGCCCGCCGTCCGCCGTAGCTGGAGAACACCGGCGCGCAGACCTGCGCCTCGGGGTGGGCATCGCTCAAGTCGGTCGTGGCGGTCGTGGGCGCTGTCACGTCGCTGGCTCCAAGGGGCTGGCAAGAGTGGCCCTGGGGGGAAATTGCACCTGCGTGGGCACGGCAGGCTACGATCCCGGCAGCGCCATGTCGCGAAGAGCGGCCCTTCAGACGTATCACGCCCTCCAGGCGTCCGAGCTCGCGGCCGCCGTCAACGAGGCGCTGAAGAAGGTCCGCCTGCGACCGGGCGAATACGCCGCAGAGCTCACGGAGCCCGAGGGCCCGTCCACCGCGGGAGGCTTGCAATCGATGCAGCACGTGCGGCTCGTACCGCGCGTCGCGGGTCATCCGACGCTCGTCGTAGGGCACGCCGACCAGGGCGACAAGAAGGCCGAGCTGCGGACGTTCGATCACCTCGATGCGGTCCACCGGCAGCGCTTCAAGCGCCCGCTCGAGCTCGATCGCAAGCAGTACGAAGACTTCTTGACGCTGGCGCGGGGGCTGCTCGAGGCGCTCCACTTCCGGACGACGCTCGTCGGGCCGCCGGCGGAGCTGGCCGAGAACGAGCGCCCGGCTCCGTCCGGCGGGATGTCGGCCCTCGTGCTCGGAAGCATCGTGGTCGGTCTTGCGCTAGTAGGACTGGGGTTCTGGATGCTTTTTGCGCGCTGACCGAGAAACGATGAACGACAACGCCCTCCTGGCCACGGCCTCGCCGACCACCCCGGATACCGACACCCTTCCCGCCTTCGACCGCATCCGTCCCGAGGACGCGGAGCCAGCCATCGACGCGGCCCTCGCCCAGGGCCGGGACGGGCTCGCGGCGCTCCTCGCGGAGGCGCGATCGCCGGGCTGGCGACCGACGTGGGAAGGCGTCGTCGAGCCCCTCGAAGAGGCAGGGGATCGCATCGCGCGGACGTGGGGTCCCGTCGCGCACCTGTTCGGCGTCACCAGCACGCCCGGCTGGCGCCAGGCCCACAACGCGTGCTTGCCGAAGCTCACGTCGTACTCGCTCGAGGTATCCCAGAACGCGGAGCTCCTTCGCGCCTACGACGCCCTGGCCGCGAGCCCCGCCTACGCCGGGTTCTCGGCGGCCCGCAAGAAGGTGATCGAGGACGCGCGCCGGGACTTCAAGCTCGCGGGCGTCGCGCTGCCGGCCGCGCAGAAAGAGCGCTTCAAGACCGTGCAGCTTCGCCTCTCCGAGCTGCAGTCCAAGTTCGAGGAGAACCTCATCGACTCGGTCCAGGCCTTCCGCAAGCACGTGACCGACGAGACGCTGCTCGCCGGGATGACCGGCCAGGGCAAGGCCGCCGCGCGCGAGAAGGCGCGCGCGAAGGGGCTCGACGGCTTCCTGCTGACGCTCGACTTCCCCGGCTACGACGCCGTCGCGAGCCACGCCGACCGGCGGGAGCTGCGGCGGGAGCTCTACGAGGCGTACGCGACGCGCGCGTCCGACGAGGGGCCGCTCGCGGGCCAGTTCGACAACACGCCGCTGATGGACGAGATCCTCGCGCTGAGGCACGAGGAGGCGACGCTGCTCGGCTTCCGCAACTACGCCGAAGTATCCCTCGCAACGAAGATGGCCGACTCGCCCGACGAGGTCGAGCGCTTCTTGCTCGACCTCAACGTCCGCGCCCGGCCGCGCGCCCTCGCGGAGCTCGACGAGCTGCGCCGCTTCGCGTTCGAACGCGACAAGGTGTCCGACTTCGGCCCCTGGGACACGCTCTATTACTCCGAGAAGCTCAAGCAGCAAAAGCTTGCCTTCTCGGAAGAGGAGCTCCGCCCGTACTTCCCTGCCGAGCGCGTCATCGACGGGATGTTCGCCCTCGTCCGCCGCCTCTACGGCGTCGAGATCGAGCGGGTTGGCGGCATCGCGACGTGGCACCGCGACGTCACGACGTACGCCGTCCGCGACGCCGCGGGGGCGCACATCGGGCTCTTTTACCTCGACCCGTACGCGCGCGACGACAAGCGCGGGGGCGCGTGGATGGATGAGTGCATCACGCGACGCCGCGCGCGCATCGGCCTGCAGCGGCCCGTCGCCTACCTCACGTGCAACTTCGCGCCGCCGCTGCCCGGTCAGCCGGCGCTCCTCACGCACAACGAGGTGCTGACCCTCTTCCACGAGTTCGGGCACGGGCTGCACCACCTCTTGACCCAGGTCGACGAGGCCGCCGTCTCGGGCATCCACGGCGTCGCGCGCGATGCCGTCGAACTGCCGAGCCAGTTCATGGAGAACTGGTGCTTCCACGGTCCCACCCTGCGCGCGTTTGCGCAGCACTGGAAGACGGGCGAGCCCCTGCCCGACGCGCTGCTCGAGAAGGTCCGGGCAAGCCGCACGTTTCAGTCTGGCCTCGCCACTGTGCGCCAGATCGAGTTCGCCCTCTTCGACCTGCGCCTGCACCGCGACCACGATGCGCGCACGGGCGCCCGCGTGCGCGACACGCTCGACGCCGTCCGCCGCATCGCCAGCGTGCTCGTGCCCCCGGCGTACAACCGGATGCCGCAGAGCTTCGCGCACGTCTTCGCGGGCGGGTACGCGGCCGGTTACTACGGGTACAAGTGGGCCGAGGTGCTGTCGGCCGACGCCTTCGCCGCGTTCGAGGAGAGCCGGTTCGCGCCCGAGACGGGGCACCGCTTCCGCGACACGGTGCTCGCCCAGGGAGGATCGCGCGACGCGATGGACCTCTTCGTCGCCTTCCGCGGACGCAAACCCGACATCACGCCGCTGCTAAAGCAAGCCGGCCTGACGTAGTCGCGCCTTCGCTGTCATCCCGAGCGGAGCCAGGGACCCCATGGGCGCCGGCGGCCGCGCTCTCCGTGGGGTCCTTCGCTTCGCTCAGGATGACAGCAAACCTGAGCTCACGGAACGGCGTGCGCGGAGCTCGAAGGAGCGCGCGGCCGCAAGCTCTCCGGCGCCGTGACCGTCACCTGCTGGCGAACGACGGCGTGGGCTCGGGAGGCGCAAAAGGCGATGAGATCGCCGCGCTTCGCCTCGACGTGCACGATCGACCCTTCGCCCGGTTCGGACCGCACCAGGGCCGTGGCCGTCGCCAGGTCGCCCGCGAGGACGAGGCCGGCGCGACCCGCCGTGAGCTCGACGCTGCACATCCACGCGCCGAGGGCGGCCTCGCCACCGCGGGCGCCCAGGTCGCGCATCGCCTGCTGCAGCGCCGTCAGGCTGTCTCTGTGGGCCCGCTGGTCGAAGTGGCGCGCGAGGCTCGCGCGTAGCGTCCGCGCCGCCGGGTTGTCGACGGGTGCCACGGCCGCGTCGGGGATGGCCACCTGCGCCGCGGCCAGCAAGAGCGCCGTCATCTCCTCCGGCGTCCGGTAGAAGAGCAGCACCTGGTACTCGGGCCGGTAGTACGTGAGCTGCCTGCCGGCGAGGAAGGCGAGATCCTTGGCCGATCGGCCCGAGACGGCCGACGACCCGAGCGTGACCGACGGCTCGCGCGCCGGCACCGCCGCGATCCCGCGCCCTGCGACGTCGGTGACATAGAGATGCGGGACGGGGATCGCCAGGACGCGGGCCGCCCAGTGGAACGTCCTGCCGATGGTGGCCGTGCTCGTCTCGCCCAGGCGCTGGGCCGGGTCGAGGGACGGAAGGGCGCGGCGATCGCGCATGTCGTCGAGCTTGGCGGCGACGGCGGCGGGACCGACCGCGGCGAACAGCCGCTCGAGCAGCGCATCGGAGCCCGGCGCGCGAAGCCTGGCCCACCCGGTGTCGTCGAGCGAGCCCCTCGCGCGAACGGCGCCGACAGACCGGAACTGGTCGACGAGGATCTGCTGGTCGACGTCGGCCGCGTCGAGCTCTTCGAGCGCCAGGGCCGCGAGGAACGCCGCGTCCGTGCGGCCGCCGCGCCAGTGAGCCGCGAACGCCTTCTCGTAGACGGAGCTGCGCATCGGCTCCCGCAGCGCGATGGCCTCGAGCTCGGCCAAGGCGTTATCCTCGTCGCCCTCGGCGAGCAGGCGATCGGCCCGCCGCTCGAGCGCCTCGACGTCGATCGTATTGGCCGGCAGGAGCTGACGAAGGAGGGCGAGCGCCTCCGCGTGCGTCGGGTCTTCCGCCACGGCCGACTGGAGCCACTCGACGGCGCGGGTGCGATCGCCGACCCGCTCGAGCAGGATCCGCGCCTGCGCCACGCGCAGCGTCACCCGCTCGGCTACCGTGGGCGCCAGCCCCGCCAGCGCGTTCAAGACCTCGATCGCGCTGTTCCATCGTCCGAGCTTCTCGTACCCGCGGCGAAGGGCGAGGAGCACCGTCGCTCTGCGGGGTGCCATCGCGCGCGCCATCTCGAGCGCGCCGATGGCCCCGTCCGCGTCGCCGAGCTCGACCTGGAGAATGCGCGCGATGGCGACGAGCTCCCGAGCCTTCTGCGCCGGCGACGCGAGCGTGCCGAGGCGGTCGCGACGCAGCAGGAGCGCACGAGGCCAGTCGCGCGCGTCGGTCGCCTCGGCGATCTGGAAGTGGATCGACAGCTCACCACCGCGACCGTCGCCTTCGTCGCCGCCCGTCGGGGCGGGGGCCGGCGGAGGCGGGATGCTGGCGCCCTCGCTCGCTGCCCCTTCGTCCGGCGCGACGTCGAGGGGGGGGCCCGCGCCGCGCACGAAGGTGAAGCTCTGCGCCGCCTCGTGGCTCTCTTGCGTCGCGAGGGCGCGCTCGTACATCGTCGCCACGAGCGTCTCCGTGGGCGGGGGCCCGGCGTGCTCGCTGGCCCGCGGCAGCGCGAGGCGAGTGAAGGCGGCGCGATCGCCGCCCGTAGCGAGCGGACGGACCGCCGCGAGGACCGGGTAGCCGCGCTCCTTGGCGCCGAGCGCGTCGACCGCCTCGCCGAGCAGCTCGGTCGCGAGCAGCGGATCGTCGGCCGCCTCTTCGTGCGCGAGCTCGACGACGAACGACACGTGGGAGGGCGCGCGGGCCGCGAGCGCCGCGCTGAGGGGCCCGAACGGGATGGTCCCCGACTCGCCGCACGCGAGCGCGTTGCGCGCAGAGAGGCGGCCGCTGGCGTGCACGAGCACCGTGTCGCCGGCGGAGACCTTGTCGACCGCGCGCGCCATGTCGCCCTCAGGGTCGGTCCCGCCGCCGACGATGATGACGTGAAACCCGAACCGCGCGAGGCTGCCGCGAAGCCACGCGAGGGTGTCACGCCTCGACGAGGCATCCCCCAGGCGGGGATCGTAGGGGGCGATGACGAGGGCCAGCCGCATAGGGTGCGCAAGGAGGTATACGACCCACCTTGGGCATCGACGAGCGATCCAGCGGAGAGTTTGTCGCTTTTCGGGCCGAGCTTGAAAAATTACGGGAAGTTGCGCCGTGCAATGTTGCAGCGGGGATGGAGAGCGCGGGCGCGGGCGCGGGCGTGGGCGCGGGCGCGGGCGCGGGCGCAAGCGCGGGCGCAAGCGCGGGCGCGGGCGCAAGCGCGGGCGCGGGCGCGGGCGCGGGCGCGGGCGCGGGCGCGGGCGCGGGCGCAAGCGTGGGCGTGGGCGTGGGCGTGGGTGTGTGGCCGATTTGGAAGCGACCAGGCTGTTGCCGACTACATCGGTTCTCTGCCCGGGAGCCGCAGAGGAAGCGGAGAACGCAGAGGGCGCGGTGGTTGGGGGGACGGGATGCGATGGGGTTCGAACGACAGCCCCAAGCAGAGCTCACGGCCTCGGTCAGCCGGTTCGGCTCCTCTCCCAGCTCCGACGGACGCACCCGACCCTCTGCGCCCTCCGCGGCCTTTGCCCCTCTGCGTTTCATTCCCCTCCATCGGCCGCAGGCGCACCTCCACCCGCGGGCGCGGGTGGGTCTCCCAGTGCAGCGCCGTCGTGATGGCGAGTCAAAACGTTGCTGTCATCCCGAGCGGAGCGAGGGACCCCATGGACGCCGGCTCTCCGCGGTCTCCGTGGGGTGCTTCGCTTCGCTCAAGGATGACAGCGAGCGCCGCTCGCTCGACGAACGCCGTTGGAGACCCAGTGAACCCCATTAGCTCGTCGATGAAGCCCATTAGCCCGGAGACAAGAGCCATTAGCCCGGAGACAAGACCCGTTAGCCCGGAGACAAGACCCGTTAGCCCGGAGACAAGACCCGTTAGCCCGGAGACAAGAGCCATTAGCCCGGAGACAAGAGCCATTAGCCCGGAGACAAGACCCGTTAGCCCGGAGACTAGACCCGTTAGCCCGGAGACAAGAGCCATTAGCCCGGAGACAAGAGCCATTAGCCCGGAGACAAGAGCCATTAGCCCGGAGACAAGAGCCATTAGCCCGGAGACAAGAGCCTTTGGGGACTCGCGAAGGCGCTCGTCCGACGCGGAACCGCGGTTCCTCGGGTCGCCAAAGGCGACTATCGGCGCGATCGAGGGCGCCGCGGGCGCGAGGGGGCGCGTTCGCGAAGCGATCACGCGCTTCTGCGGCGGGACGATCGCCGTTGTCTCCGGGATAACGGTCACTCGTGGCGAGCAAACGGCCCTTGTCTACGGGCAGACGGGCGTTGTCTCCGGGATAACGGGCATCGTCTCCGGGATAACGGGCTTCGCGGGCTCGCTCGGGCGCTCGACTCGCTCCACGATTCGCTTTGTGTCGCCGACGAAGCGCTGACTCGGGTCGCTTGAGGGCTCCAGCGGGTCACTTGAGGGCTCCAGCGCGTCGCCGACGGGCTCTGTGGCGTCACTGAAGGGCGTGGTCTGGGTGGTCTGGCACCCCGTTGACGGATCCGAGGTCCGAGGTACCAACCGCGCCTGCGTCCGCGTGCGCGCCTGCGTCCGCGTGCGCGCCTGCGTCCGCGTGCGCGCCTGCGTCCGCGTGCGCGCCCGCGCCCGCGCCCGCGCCCGCGCCCGCGCCCGCGCCCGCGCCCGCGCCCGCGCCTGCGTCCGCGCCTGCGTCCGCGCCCGCGCTCACGTCCCCCCTCAAACCGGGTCCCTCCTCTTCAACGCCACCACCAGCACCACGAACATCCCCACCGTCGTCACAAACAACACCGTCGCCGGCATCCACGGCATGTTCCACTCGGTGAAGCCCCACGCGCCGGAGATCGTGTCGCTCGCCACCTGCGCGATCGCGCACTGGAACTTGCCGGCGGCGAGGAAGTCGGGCGCGCTCGTCAGATCCGGTTTGTGAAGGTCGATGTTCCACGCGGCTTGCCCGGCCACCGCGGCACGCTCGACGGCGATGACGCCCTCGAACCCCCAGCGCGACGGCATGAGGTACATCATCGGCTTGAGGTTGGGGTTCGTCGTCATCGGCACCATCAGGCCGCCGAGCACCACCTGGGGGATGAGCGCGATCGGCGTCAGCGCCATCGCCGCCTCTGCGGAGGCCACGAGCGCCGACAGAAGGAGCCCGAGGGCCGTTGCGTTCATCCCAAGGGCGACGAGGTTGCCGAGCTCGACGAAGAACGCCGTCAGCCCGCCCTCGAAGCCGAGCGCGAAGAACACGATCGCCAGCAGCATCGCGCACTGCGCGACGCAAAAGACGCTGAGCAGCACGTACTTGGAGAGCAGGTAATTCAAGAGGCGCAGGTTCACCATCCGCTCGCGCAGATAGATGGCGCGCTCGGTCACGATCTCGCGGGCGGCGTTGCTCGTGCCAAACCAGATGCAGCTCACGACGACGAAGAACATCGCCCCCGTGTGGTCGGTGGTCGGCAGCATCGCGCTCAGCAGGTTCGTCGTGGCGCCCTGGTCCATGTTCGTCTTCGTGGACAGCTCCTGCAGGGCGCCGAGGCACCAGTACGGCACGGAGGGCTTCTGCCCGCCAAACACGATGGACAGGAGGATCCCGATGACGGGCGCCTGCAGGAACATGATCGCCGACCCGATGCGATCGCGGATCTTGACGCGCCAGTAGCGCGAGATGAGAAGGCCGAGCTGCCGTCCGACGTCGATGTCCGCGTGGTGCGGGACGCCGCGGCCGCGCAAGGTCGGCTGCGTCCCGATGGCCCGCCGCCCCGAGTACATCCGCTGGAAGAGAGGGCTGTCGTTCTGGAAGAACTCGGCGCGCCAGCCCTTGGCCGCCTCGGTGCGGGCGTACGAGCGCGGGACGCTCGGATCGGCGCGGCGCAGATCGTCGAGCACGAGCCGCTCGCGGACGTTCAGCATGTCGAACATGTCGCGCGGGTTGTCGATGCGGCGGTGGGGCTGCCCGGCGCGCTGCGCGATCGATCCGAAGAACGAGTACGCCGGCTCGCCCGTCGGGCCGAAGTAGGTCGGGATCCCGCCGTAGCCCATGATAAAGCACAGGTTGAACTTCTCGAACTCGTCTTTGGCCGGCTGGTGGATGGTGACGATGATCGTCTTGCCCGTCTTCTTCGTCAGCTCTGCGAGCAGGTTGATGAGCGCCGTCGTATCGTCGGCGGCGAGGCCGCTCGTCGGCTCGTCGAGGAAGAGGATGACCGGATCCGTCACGAGCTCGAGCGCGATGTTGACGCGCTTGCGCTGTCCGCCCGAGAGCACCTTCTTCTCGGGCTTGCCGATCTGCAGGTTCCGGACGCCCTCGAGGCCGAGGTCGCGCAGCGTCTCGTCGACGCGCCGATCGATCTCTTCTTCCGAGTAGTCCGGCGGCAAGCGGAAGCGCGCCGAGTACTTCACCGCCTCGAAGACCGTGAGCTCCGGGTGGACGATGTCGTCCTGCGGGACGTAGCCGATGCTACCGCGGAGGGCGTCGTAGATCGTGTAGAGGTCCTCGCCGTTAATGCGCACCTGGCCGCTCGTCGGCGGCAGGTAGCCGTTGAGCGCGAGCAGCAACGTCGTCTTGCCCGCGCCGGACGGGCCCATGAGCGCGATCATGTCGCCCGGCAGGGCCTTGAAGGACACGCGGTCGAGCAGCACCTTCATCCGCGCCTTGTCGTCGCGGTCGGGGACGTGCAGAAAGAGGTCCCAGCCCTCGATCTCGTAGAGGGGCTTGCCCGCCCAGTCGGCCTGGTCCTCGACGACGACGTTGATCCGGCTGTCGGCGAGCTGGATGAGCAGCGGCATCGGCCCGATGAAGACCTTCTCGCCGTTGGCGACGGGCACGCGCTGGCCGGCCGCGAGCCGCTGTCCGCGCACGAAGGTGCCGTTCGCGCTTCCGCGGTCCTCGAGAAAGAGCTGGTCGCCCTCCTTGATGATGTTCGCGTGCTTCGACGACACCTGCGGGTGGTTGACGACGATGGCGTTGTCGGACGTGCGGCCGACCGAGATGACGCTCGACTGGAGCTCATCGAGGCGCAGCTCGCCGATGACGGTGCGGTGCCTCCGGGGCGGAAGGGCTGACGCATGCGCGGGCGCGGGCGCGGGCGCGGGCGCGTGGGCGGGCGCGGACGCATGCGCGGGCGCGGGCGCGTGTCCGGCGATCTGGGCGAGCGCGTGGACCGAGACGGGGACCGGGCCGAACGCGACGATGCCGTTCGGGTCGAGCGGCGTCGGCTGGTTGGGCGTGACCCTCTGCCCGCCGACCCACGTGCCGCTCGTCGAGCCGTGATCGACGAGCGACATCCGATCGAGCAGGACCGTCGCGTGCTGCCCGCTGACGGCGGGGTGCGCGATGACGAGCGACGAGCGGGCCGCGTCGCGCCCGACGATGATCTGCCCCGGCGGGGCCTGAAGTTGCCCCGTGGACATCAGCATCGCCGCGAGCGCGGGGTGCGAGAGAGGCACCTGCACCCCGCCAAGGGCGAACACGGTCCGGAAGTCGAACGGCACGGGTTGATGCGCGGGCGCGGGCGCGCCGTTCGCGGTCGACGCTCCGGCGCCGAGATCGATGAACGAGAGCAATCCGCCCTGACGCACGACACGTGCGTGATGGGCCGCGACGCCCGCGGCCGGCAAGACGACGTCGTTGTCCGGCGCGCTGCCGAGGGAGACCTGCTCCCGGCCTAGGGCGAGGGTCATCGTGGCCAGCCTTGCATCTTACCCGAGGCGCGCCCGCACCTTTCGCAGGACCTCGACGTCGGCCGGGGGGAACTGGCGCGGGTCGAGGTCGCCGGCGTCCGCCCACTTCACGGCGGCCACGTCGATGGCGCGCGGGTCCGGCGAACCGGGCGCTCGCGTCGCCTCGAAGAAGAGGAGGAGCATCGTCTTGCCGACGTCGTCGTAGCGGTGGAACGTCACGTCCACGATCTCGCCGGCGCTCGCGTCGATGCCCACCTCCTCGGCGAGCTCGCGCGTCAGGGCCGCGCGCGGGTCCTCGCCCTCG